>Ga0256407_10000075_pt1 | contig 240687 bp, 264 predicted proteins | sample RumenRJG_04DNA_FD_193489 | JGI IMG/M metagenome (GOLD analysis project Ga0256407, IMG submission 193489) | Bovine rumen microbial communities from Lethbridge, Alberta, Canada - RJG_04 | ecosystem: Host-associated > Mammals > Digestive system > Stomach > Rumen | place: Canada: Alberta...
CAAAAATCTGGTGTTTTAAACATATCACACATATACACAAAAAATTGTAACGGTACTAAAAACACCTATCTAATTATCCAAATTGCTCATACATTATTAAATCTTTTAAACTATGGTGATATACTAAATGAATACTCCCCGGGTCAAGACCTCGATTGTCCTGATGGACAATCGACTCTCTTCGAGAGCGGGGTATCTATAATCTGCAGTTTAACAACTGCTCACTAGTAGTAAGCTACTAGTGACATTGCGCTGCAAGCAGCGGGGAATTTACCCAAGAGTTAGAAACATACACAGTATGTTCCTAACTTATTAAAAACTACATTAAAAGAGGTAAGCTCGCTTATTAAAGACGAACTTACCAAATTCACCAAACCTCTTAATTGGGCAACCAAAATCCAATTAAGATTACCTTAATTATACCACAGGGCCCAATAAAGGGTATATCATTTCAAAAAAAAAACACAAAAAATTGTGAAATTTTATTGTGCACTAAAAAGAAGAAAAAAAATGTAAATGACTATATTTTACGTTTTTTCTTCTTATTTTTTATATAATGTCGAAATTTAACAATTTTATTCTATTTTACTGTGCTTGTAGTGTTTTTTTAGCATATTTTTCTGTTTTTTTCGATTATGTTACCAGAGTGTTATTGACACGTTTTTTATAAGTGCTATAATACTTACTCGGATATGTTTGGACTTCAGATGTTATCTCTTACAACAAAAATTTGCTTATTAAAATTAAGGCGGGTTTTGGTATTGTAGGAGGTGATATGACTATGACTAAAAGAGTTTTCTTAATCGTCCTAGTTCATTTAATTATCGAAATATTACTTATATTAAGATAATAAAGCATCTGAAACTTTAATAAGCGGTTTCAGATGTGTTACCTATAAGGGAAACGTCTGATATCCACTTCAAACGTATCCTTTTTTTATTATATGAAGCATTGCTTCCTATATACATAATAGCACATTCCCATATCTTTTTCAATCTAATACTGATAAATTCCAAGTATTTTATCTTCATCTAACTCACTTACTTCATCTAAACTCCAGTTGCCACTATTATCCTTACTTAAATTAAAATAAATTGTAAATTTTACTTTATCAGTATTTTTACTCATCTTATCAAGTTTATAATCTATAAACTTAGATTCATCATATACACCATCTACAATAAATTCATCTCGATGTTCTAATAAATAATTATCAGCATCTTTATTAACCTTATAATAATCATATACATTAATTTCAACTTCTACTTCAGCTATATCACCATTAACAGTTTCATCTTTTACTTTATATGACATATTTTGAAAATTCTTTTTCATCAATTTTCTATATTTATCTTTTTGTTCTTTATTAAATGTTGTCTCACGCTCTACAACTATATCTAAATCACTTACTACATCACTTGATAATGATTGATAGTTATTTAAATATTCTTCCACTTTCTTAGTAGGAGTATTATCTATATCACCAATATTAAATGAACATGCAGTAAGTAATAATAGTAATGCTATTACAAGTGTTTTCTTCACATTATCCCTCCACTATTAGTGTGGAGTAAATATTTTTTTTTATACATTAAACTCCATCTTTTATACCTCTTTTTCTAATAATCTTTTTTCTTAGAAAATCAAAAGGTATTACAGTAAAGGCAAATAACAACATTATCTCTGCTTCTTTTAAAGTAAGTCCTGCAGTTCTGAATACTGAGCCTCCATAATAAATTAAGAACATTTGAATTATAGCTATAAAAGAAATAATAAGGATAAAGATTTTATTTTTAATAATTGATGCAAGTATATTATATCTATATGTTCTAGCATTAAAACTATTAAATATATCTATGAATATAAATAAACCGAAGAATGCCGTATATAAATAAGTATTATTAAGATCACTTCTAAATAATGATGCAATAAATGGAGATTTTAAAAACAATATACATATAAAACATGAATACAATCCAGTATACATTATTTGATTAATCATATATTTATTAATTATAGGCTCAGTTTTCTTTTTAGGGTATTCATTCATGTATTCTAATAGTGGTGGTTCAAATGAGAAAGCAAGCCCTGCAAATGTATCCATAACCATATTTATCCAAAGCATTTGTATTACAGTAATAGGCATTTCAATACCAATAAATGGTCCAATTATAGATAGTCCTAAAGCACACATATTAATAGTAAGTTGAACTATAATAAACTTTCTAATACTTTTAAATATCGTTCTACCAAATAGTATTGCTTTAGCTATAGATGCAAAATTATCATCTAGTATTACAATATCGCTTGCTTCTTTAGCTACCTCTGTTCCACTACCCATGCTAAATCCTACATCAGCGCGTTTTAGTGCAGGGGCATCATTTACACCATCACCTGTCATTCCAACAATATACCCTTCATCTTGACTAATTCTAATTAATCTACTTTTATCTGTAGGAAGACTTCTTGCAACTACTTTTAGTTTAGGTAAAATGCTTTTTACCTCTTCATCAGTCATACTATTTAATTCATCACTAGTTAACACTATATCATTCATATCAATTATTCCTACTTCTTTTGCAATACTAACAGCAGTATCCTTATTATCACCCGTAATCATTACAGTATTAATATGAGCTTTCTTGACAAGTTTTACACCTTCTATAGCTTCTGGACGTATATCATCTTTAATTAAAATTAACCCAACTAAAGTAAGATTTCTAAATATTTCTGGATTAGTTGATTCACTAGTTGCAAGAAGTATTACTCTAATTCCATTATTAGTATTATCTTTTATTACTTTTTTTATGTTATCTTTATTTAGTTTATATAAAGAATTACTTGAATAATATGTATTACAATGTTCAAGCAATACCTCTGGAGCTCCTTTAATTAAATTAATCTTTTTACCATTATGTCTTATAGTAGTTATCGCATATTTATTCTTACTATCAAATGGGATAGTTCTAATTTTATCTATAATATTTTCACTAGGTTTAAAAAACTTTAAAAGAGCTCTATCTGTAATGTTACCACCTATTACTTTATTTTTATCATAGCTACTAGCATTATTAACCACACAACTAAGTTTAACTATATCATATATTTTATCTTTTTTTAATTCATTCTCGTTTTTATACTCTTTTAAATTACCACTTATAAACTTAATTACCTCTAATTTACCTTTAGTAAGAGTTCCTGTTTTATCAGTAAATAGCATATTTATATTACCTGATGTTTCTATTCCAACAAGTCTTCTTACTAATACATTACTTTTAAGCATACGCTTCATATTAGAAGATAGTACTAATGTAATCATCATAGGAAGTCCTTCTGGAACTGCAACTATAATAATGGTTACACATAAGGTTAAGGCATATAAAACATGTCCACTAAGTACTGGAAAGTTATAAATTGTATTCTTTATTAAATTGATATCAAAGTGATTTTGAATTACTATTACTGAAAATAAGTATGATATGAATACTAGTATCGCACCAATATAGCCTATTTTGCTTATAAATGTTGCAAGTTCTCTAAGTCTTATTTTTAAAGGAGTATCAGGTTGTTTAGTTTGAAGTTCTAATGATAGCTTACCATAAAAAGTATCATCACCTACTTTAGTTACTTGCATTAAAGCGGTATCATTATAAACTACAGTACCACGATATACTATGTTCTTTTTTGTTGGTTTAGCTATATTTAAAGCAGTCTCTTTTATTGCTTCTTTAGTCTCTCCGTTTAAACTAGATTCATCTACACTAAGACGACCTTTTACAATAACACCATCAGCCGGTATTTTATCCCCAGTTTCTAGAACCACAATATCATTAACAACTACATCACTTACTGGTATTTCTATTTTTTTACCATTTCTAATTACTCGACACTTTAACTGTGATGCTTCTTCTTGTAGTTTTTCAAAGGCTTTCTCGCTTCCATACTCGGATATCGTAGATATTAAGGATGCAAGTAATATAGCTATTACTATTCCTATTGTTTCATACCAATCAAAGTCTTTAAATAAAAATATTACTTTAAGTGCGAGAGCGATAAGCAAAATTTTAATAATTGGATCACTAAAAGTTATTAATAGTTTCTTTATAAAACTATCTTTCTTCATCTTTGTTAATTCATTTGTTCCGTACTTTTCACGATTTATTTCTACTTGTTTATTAGTAAGACCACTATAGTTCATAAATTCCTCCTAACAAAGTATATTAATAATTTTTTATGTTAGAAGAATTTATTTGCGACAAAAAACGTAACCGAAGTTACGCATTTCTAATTTTATTAATATAATTGTTTACTTTAGTAGGCCACTCTTTTGACTCAGCATATTTAGGACCAATTGTCTCTGGAGTAGTTAACCCCCTACTAAAATAGTTTCTATTTAAGTTATCAACAAAGGCTCTAATACCATCATCAAGTGACGGGAATGCAGCATAAGCACCACATCCAGAACCCTTCTGTCCACCTACGTTATAACACCTATTAACCATTGAACTACAAGTTGAGTTACATCCGGTCTCAAGAAGTATTACTGCAGTAGCTAGATACGGGTCTACACCTTGTTCTAGAGCATATGAAGCAACTAAATAACCTTTACCTGACATTGTAGAGTTAAGTACTCTATCTAATTTTGCGGCAAGTTCATCTAAAGTCATATCCTCATATACAATTACAGGACGAGAGTCAATATACTCCTCAATTTCTCTATCCTTGTATGTATCAAGAGCATCATCACTGGTTGCAAGAACATTTGCAGCAGCAACTGTATCTTTTTTCTCTATTTTATTTACTGATACATTATTTTTAATAAATACAACAAGCAAAATCACTAATATATCAGCAATCATAAGAGAAATACTTAATTTTTTTCTAAAATTCACAAATTTCACCCCGTCTTTTTAAGACAATTCCATGATATCATTCACTTTTTTCTTTGTCAAATTGGTAATTTTAGTGTATAATTTACTTATTGGAGGTAAAAAATGAAAAATGAGTTAGATTCTAAAAGAATTAGAAATATTTATATTATGTTAATTGCAATACTATGTATGACCATTATTTCTACAACAGCAATTCTATCTTATGTTGCTGTACACTGGAATGATAAAGTGGGCAATAAGAAAGAAATTAGTACAAATACCGAATATGATATAAGTAGTTTTACTGAAATTAGTTATGATGAGTTCTTAGAGAAATATAAAAGTAGCGCGCAATCACTAATTTATATTGGTAGAAGCACATGTATTCATTGTATTAACTTTGTACCAGTATTAAAAGAAGCTCAAAATAAATATGGATATAAAACATATTATCTAGATATTTCTAAGATTAAAGAAGATGAATATAAAGAGATTATGAAACTAAATAATTTCTTTGATGAAAACTTTGGTATGACACCTATGGTTGTAATTGTTAAAAATAATAATATTATTGATAATGGTTCTTTCTTAGGTGAAGCTGATACTGATACTTTTAGTAAGTTTATAGAAAAAGCGGGATATAGCAAAAAGAATTAAACTATATCCTTTTTTGTATACAATTAATTTACAATTTTATACTATAATTTCACTAATTTTCAATTATATTACCTTTCACTTAAGAAAATGCAAGTTCTACATTTAAATCTTTATCTGAATATGCAATATATAAAAATATCAGACCGCTTATTAGAACTAGCGTGCTGGCAATAAATGATAACTTATTAAATTTATTAACCTCACTATTTTGTGATACTTCATTAACACTCTTAAAACTATCATAAAAGTAATAAGTATATACAATTACTGCAATTACGAATATTAATATTAATAATCTTCTATATTTAATCTTATCATTCTCATCTCTATAGATGAGATATTTTTTTTCTATCTTATTTGTATACAAAGATAAAAGTATTATTCCAAAATATATAATAAATATTAAATTTTCTATCTTTATTTGTTTTAGTCTTGAACTTATATCCATACTAAATTATATTAGACATTTTAATTTAATTGATAGTTATTAGCCTATACACAAATTAATTAGTAGAATAGGCTATTGTGAGGAGGATGTTATGAACAATTATTATAATTTTAGAGGTCAAGATATGATGAAACAGTATAATCCTAATAATTATAAAGAGGAGAAAAATAGTTTATATGAACCTTACCAAGGTTTTATAAGAGGTAATTTATATAAAGATTTATATGATCCATATAAAGTAAATGGGCCTTATGAGATTAAACCAATGAATGAACAAGCTGAACTTCTTACATATATTGATGCTTTATGTTTTGCTTGTACAGATTTAAATTTATACCTAGATGTATACCCTGATAATAAGGAGATTATTAATCTATATAATAGGTATAACGAGGAGAAGAAAAATTTAATGAAACAATATGAGGCTAAGTTTGGTCCACTTGTACTTGATAGTGAATCATTAAATAGTTATCCTTGGGCTTGGAATGATAGACCATGGCCTTGGGAAGGAAATTAGGAGGTTATATGTGGTTATATGAAAAGAAACTGGAATATCCAGTTAATATAAGAAAAAAAGATTTAAAGATGGCTAAACTATTACTTGAACAATACGGTGGTGCGGATGGTGAATTTTCTGCTGCGATGCGTTATTTAAATCAAAGATATACGATGCCTGATGAAAAAGGATACGCTCTGCTTAACGATATTGGTACCGAGGAACTTGCACATGTTGAGATGATTGCGGCAATGGTTACTCAACTTATGAAAGGAGCAACGAAAGAAGAATTAGAGAGTGCAGGATTAACTCCAACATATGTATATAGCGATCATGCGTTATTTCCATTAAATGCAAATGGCGTTCCTTTTACTAGTGCATATATTGAAACAAAAGGAGATTACAGAGCTGACCTTGAAAGTGATATGGCAGCTGAACAAAGAGCACGAGCTACTTATGAATATTTAATGGATTTAACTAATGATCCAGATTTACTTGCCCCACTATCATTTTTAAGACAAAGAGAAGTAGTACATTATCAAAGATTTAAAGAATTAAGAGATTACTACTTAAAGAAATATGGTAAGAATTATCATACGAAATAGTCGAAAGGCTATTTTTTTGTTGAATTTGTTCTCTTCAGGGGGCATAGCGCAATGGGTAAATCATACCTGTTTAATCCCTTTAAAAATCAACGTTTTCAGGACACATAGTTTAAAAATATTTAATCTTGCACAGCAAAATTTAACCAAATTGTTGTGCAGAAACTGTGCAGACAATATAAAAAGCATATATAGGATACGTAGCTATATATGCTTATTTTTTATTGTACTATACACATTTTTAGTAGTTCTGGTGATTGCAGTATACAAATTTTTATCACTCATTTTATTTCCTATTATTACAATATCTCTATTAATTGTTTTACCCTTTGCACTCTTTATAGTATCTTTTGGCCCACTCCAATTTCTTATTATTTCTTTGCTTTTCGGGGATTGAGCAAAATACAATAAAAATTTTCCCCCATCATCATATTGTTTTATCTCATTATAATTAATTATGGCAAATATACTTGAATCAGAATTCCCATATATTTCTATATTGAGATTATCTCTAATCCATTTACAATTAGTTTCTGGGCATCTATAACTTTTGGTTTCGTATTTATCAGCTATTAGTTTTTCAAACCATATACCATTATTAATAATATTTTGAAAATCATCGCCTAATATAATTGTTTTAATATGTGAATTATATAGCAAATTTGCAAACGTTTCACGATATCCACTTAAATCTTGTGCTTCATCAATTATTATAAAGTCAAAACGATCGCTCAATAATTCTATTATTTCATTTGGATATGTCTTGATTATGTATTCACATAACTCAGAGCGAAAAATATGATTTAATCTTAGGCAATTTTTATCAAAAATATATTTAATAGCTTTACTATTTGGAAAATCACTCATTTTATGTAAAAATTCGTTACTAGTATTTATATTAACATCTAATCTTTTACTTTTATTATATATATTTCCATTTTCATCCAATCTCAATTGTGACACATTCTTTAAATAATTGGGCAGTTTATCATTATCTACAAAAGTAACTTTTGAACAATTACTTACTAAAGGTATAATACAGCATAATTTTGGAATTATAAAACTTATAAATAAAGAATCTATTGTTTTGCTTAAAAAACCTTTTTTACTTACATCTTCAATAACACTATTTGTAAATGCTAAATATAACCCGTTTTTATTATTTTTTAAATAATTAGCTGAATATGTTGTTTTTCCACCACCAGCCACATATTTAATTATCTCCGAATTCATTTTCTAAATCCTCTATTACATGCCACTTAGATAGGTTAATATTCTGTTGGATTATTAATTGAGCAATTTCTGTTTTTTTATTCTTTTTAGCAATATATATATCATTATAATTAAGATGTTGTACTAATAAATCAGTACAACCAGATAAAAATCCATTATTATATAAATCGGTTTCAAGTGTATTATCAATTTCAATTAACTTTATATTATTACTTTTACATATTTCTTCTAATTTTGTAAATCTTGCAGATTTTTGCTTCTTATCTGATAAACAAATATCATTATCACTTATTACAATCATTCTTTTATCTAATAATGTTCCTAATGCAATATATGGTTCAAACATTACTCCAGAAACGTTTACAATTGTCCAATTTCTATTATATTTATATAAATAATTATTTAACAATAATTCTTCAGTATAACCTTCAACCAACACAATATTATCTGACATCAATAATTCACTTCGTCCAGGATGTAAAAATATATTCAATTTGTTGATAATTTCAGGCTTTAAAGATGTTATTTTCTTACATGAAATATCAATTAACTCTTCCATTTTTAGTTCATTTATAACTACTGGTGAATGGGTTGTAACAATCAGTATAGTATTTTGCACATTTCTTAATTCTCTAATAAGAGTCCTAATTAAGGAAGGATGTAAATGATTCTCAATTTCATCAATAAGTATAATATTATAATTATCACTTAAAGTATTTAAAATTATATTGGCAATACTTTTATATCCTGCACCTATTTTATAATTGTGTTCCTTATTTTCATTATCACCATCTATTATATAAACTTTTTCATTTGATATTCTTGGTTCTGATATTGCAACATCTAAATTCTGATTAAATTTTCCACAAAAACTCTTAAATTTTTCTATTTTTGTTTTCATTCCTTTTTTTATTGCTTCTTTAGACTCGTTTTTTAATTCTCTATACTTACTTTCCGAATCAATAAAATTTTTAATTCCTGTCGATAAATCATCAGTATAAATGTCTTCTACTCTTAACAATGGAATTGTATATAAATTTGGTATTTTTGGATCATCCCTTAAGGAATCATAATCTACATTACTTCCATTCAGCAACGATATTTCTTTAACATATCTTTCACTCTGTGTTTTTTTTACTATTAGCCTAAATCCACATTTTTTTATTCCGTTTTCATCAATAAAATTTAAAGTAGGAATTGAATTAACTTCCAATTCTATTTTTATCATTATTACATTTAAATCATCGCTATCTTTAAAATCACTTTTATTTATTCTAAAATAATCATTTGAAATTGTTGAAAAGGCCAATTTAATACCATCTAAAACATTTGTCTTTCCTGAATTATTTTTCCCAAAAATGACATTTATAACATTATTAAACTCATATTTTCCTTTTAAATTTCTAAAATTTTCAAATTCTACACTCTTAATCATATAAACTCCTACAACAATTCTAAATATTTATTTAACATTTCAATTTCTAATTCATTAACTAATTTGACAAAATCTGTATAATCTCCAGTAGTATGAGCTTTATCTAAAGCATTATAATATTCCAATCTTTTTTCTTTTTTTACAATTACTGGAAGATATCCACTATTCATTAAAGATAAGTTCATAACTAATCTTGAAGTTCTACCATTACCATCAACAAATGGATGTATTTTAACTAATTCACCATGTAATAATGCTGCTCTTATAATTGGATGATATTTCTTCCAATCTTCATAATTAATAATTAATCTTTCCATTAATTCAGGAATAATTAAATAATCTGGTGGAATATGTGTAGCACCTTTTATTCTTACATTTTCATCTCTATATTTACCAGCATTATCATCATCTATTTCTTTTAATACTAATTGATGAATATTTTTAATATTCCATTCTGTGATTGGTTCTTTATCTTTAATAAGGTCATCTAAAAATAATATTGCTTGTTCATGATTAATAACTTCTAAATGTTCTTTTAATGATTTTCCACCGACTGTGATACCCTCTAAAACAACTTGTGTTTCTCTTAAAGTTAATGTATTTCCTTCTATACCGTTACTATTATAAGTCCACTCTAAATTTATAGATTCTTTTAAAGATTTTAAAGTTTCTTTTGATATAGGTCTTTTAGAATTTAATTCTTTATTTAATTCATCAACTTTATCAAAATAATTATCAGGTAAATCAAATTTAAATTCAGTATTATCTAGTTTAACACTTCTTTTATCAGCTGGTTTATTAGCATTAATAGGAATATTCCAATTATTACCTACTTTAACAGCACCTTCAATTCTTCCATCTTGTAATAATTGTCTTATTCTTCTTTCACTAATACCCCACTTTTTTACAGCATCATTTGTAGTCATAAATTCCATAGTTACACCTCCAATTCATATTTTTCTACTATTTCATTATATTTTTCGCGTCCACATTTCTTTATTAGATCATCTATGCAAAGTGATTTATAATATGGTATTTTATTTTTTAAATCATCATCTGAAACATTGTCAATACTTGAAAAAGAACCATTTGGATTTGTTAAATAAGATAATTCGAATACTAAAGATTTATCTAAATATTTTGTTTGTAATTTTAATAGTAAATCTTCTAACTTTTTTCTATCAAAATTAACTATCAAGCTATTTAAATCTTTAATATTATCAATTAATTCTTTAATTTCCTTTGTTTCTATTAATTCCATAATTTTCACCTCTAATTACATTATACCGTTATCGGTAGTATTTGTCAATATATTTATACCGTTATCGGTATATTATTATAATATTCTAAAATTATATTTTGATACAAAAAAACATATATACGTTCAAAATATATATATATTTTTTAACATAATTATTAAATATGTTAAATTTTTTCGATTTTTTTAACATATTATGACACTTACGACACTTGTTTTTAAAAGGTATCCCCACATATTTAAGTGACGCAAGTGACACAATGTTTTTATAATGTATTATAATATTCTTTAATTTTTTGTGCCATTAATTTTCTACGTTCTTTAAGGAATTCGTCATAATTATCAATAGACATATTTACAAATGATTCAGGAATACAGTTTTCGTTCATATTAAAATGTAAATCCTCTATAGTATTAATAGCACCATATTTATTTTCTTGCCCATTACATTGTTCAATAATTGATTTCATATATTCACAAGGAGCCTTTTTACCTATCTGAATATTAACTTCTGTTTGTAACATAGCAAAGTTTGCTATTTGATTGTATAAAGACCTGTTATTTTTTCCGTTCTTTTGAAGATAATCTTTAGGGAAAATATGATGTACATCACCTCTACCTTCAATTAATGTTCTAACATTAATATCTTTAGATAAGAACGCTCTATTATTTAATTTAATTTGAGCGATAATAAATGTCTTCCAATATGGTGAACTTGCAACCGAAGTGTTGAAGTTTTCAACTAAAATATTATCCCAGAATGTATCTCCAAGTCTTCTTTCTTCCTCGTCTTTTATGTATTGAACTATATCATCAGCTTCATTTAATCTTCTAATGTCTAAATCAAATTGTGATTCTGGTGAAGAAGTATATCTTTGAGTTATAATAGACATAATTACCCATCTTCTTACTAATGTTTCTATCTTATCTGGTGAAATTTGTTTTTCTCTCAACAATAAGTATAGAATATAACCAAAGTTTAATACGTTTTGAGATCTAACTAAATCACCATCAATAATTCCGGCTGATTTTAGTATCATTACATATCGTTCAAAATTACTTTGATTTACAAATTGTCTCACCCCATCATATAATTTACTATAACTTTCAGCTACTACATCTTCTCTATATTCTCTTGTTTCAAAATCACGACCTGATAATAAACTTACTAAATCTTGTAATTTACCTCTTTTAAACTTGTAAGTAAACGTAACTCTCAATACATCTACATAACTAGGAAGATATAAATCTTCATTTTTATCTTTTATCCAGGTGATTTTATTGAATATATCTTTACTACTAAAATCTTTATCGTTTTCCTTGATATTTTCATAATCAACAGGAGTTTTTGCAAAATGACAGAAGTAATCAATGGCTTTTCTTATATCATTACCATTGTATTCTTCATTAACACTAATCTTACTCATAGCGAAATCTGCTTGAGATAATACAACACCCGCAGAGTTAATTCTTACGAATATTTCAGTAACTGTATCAATGTCTAAAGAGGAACCTAGTTCAATTCTACCAATAGAAATGTTCTTAATTGATCTTAACTTAGTAACTCTATTACTTACTATATTTGCATCTACATTAAACTTCTGAGAATAATTACTTATAAAATCAAATGTATTAAAATCATCTTTCATAAACTCAGATATATCTGATATCCATTCTTCCTGTTTTTCTATAGCAGGGTTATTTGTTTGAAACTCTTCTGTTAATATATTAAATGCAATTTTAATTCTTTTCTTTTTATAATTATCATCTAACACTTCTTGTCCTAGAAGAGCTGCTGTTAAAGCAGTAACTCTTTGTTGTCCATCAATTAATATTTGTTTTCCTTCAGAAGAAGTCCCATCTTTTAATTTAACATCAGGGCTCTTCCAAGTGATAATATATCCAACTGGATATTCTCTATAAAGAGAGTCAATTAAATCTCTTACTTTGGTAGTATCCCATACAAAAGGTCTTTGAATTTCTGGAATAGCAATAGTTCCATCTTTAACATAACCCAATAAGGTACTTACACTAACATTATTTACTTCAAATTTAGCCATTTAATCCTCCTACATATTATTTCCAGTAATACTAAAGAACTTATCAAAGAACTCTAGTAACTTATCAATTACTTTATTTTTCTTTTCTTGTCTATCATTATTAGGAGTAAACATGCTCATTGGTGGAAGTATTGTTGATACTTCTGTACCATTAGTTTCTACTCTTCCCTGTTCAAATGATCTTTGAATAAAGTTATATGTTTCTTCTTTATTAAGATTCTCTTCTGCAATTATCTTATCTAATTCTTCTTTCTTTTTACTATTCATAAACGATTCAAAATCTGCATATACATTTGAATCTTGATCTAATGAATCAATAAATGCCATGATTAAATCTTTCTTATTTCTTAAGTCTGGACTAGCCATAATTGTCTTTTGAATAGTTACAAGAATTTCTTTATCTTCCATGTTACTATCATGGTATTTCTTAACCAATCCTAAGATGTAATCAATATTAACTTCTATGGATTTAATTAATTCCATTTCAAATACTACATCTTCTGTAACATCTGTTTTTTCTTGCTTAGCTTTATTTTTAAACTCATTATATAATTCAATATAAATACTATGATAGTCTTGTTTATCTCTTTCATTTAATAATTCATTGTCTTTAAATTCATCAAATGAAGATAATATGTTAGTTACCTTTAGTATCGCACCATATAATTTTATAAATTCTTTTTGTTCTGCTTCACTTTGCATTAACTCTCCAGGAGCAAATTTAGAAGTTAATTTTTCAACTAATGATTTATATCCTTCAAATGTTTTACCATTCTCATCTTCATATCCATAGTAATAATCCTTATATGGCTTTAATAATACTATTCCATGTGCATTTTCATCACCAAACTTAGCTAATGCTTCATTAAGTCTATCCTCTAAGTTTCTAAATGAAACGATATTACCATAAGTTTTAACACTATTTAATATTCTATTAGTTCTTGAGAAAGCCTGAATTAATCCATGCCATTTAAGATTCTTATCTACCCATAAAGTATTTAATGTTTTAGCATCAAATCCAGTTAAAAACATATTAGCAACAATTAATATATCTATTTCTCTATTTTTCATTCTTAAAGAAACATCTTTATAATAATTTTGGAATCTTTCTGATGAAGTATCATAACTTGTTCCAAACATATTATTGTAATCTTTAATAGCATTATCTAAGAATGTTCGATCATCTGTACTTAGAGCCTCAGTTGATTCAGAATTTTCATCTATAACTCCATCTTCTCCATTTACTCCATATGAGTATATTAGTGCTACTTTTAAATTACTATTTTTTAATGCTAATAATTTCTTAAATTCAGCATAGTATTCTTTAGCTATTTTAATACTTGATACAGCGAATATTGAGTTGAAGCCATTAATACTCTTCTTAGATTTTCTTTCTTCTGTATTGTGCTTTTTAGCTACATCTACAACGTTATCTAAAGTAGAATATACATAACTTTCAGAAGTTTTAGTTTTAGTACTAAAATGTTCGATTATATAATTTGTTATAAGACTAATTCGTATTTGATTATCAAATAATCTTTCTACATCTATGCTGTATACTTTTTCATCTTTTACATCATCTGATATATCCACTCTTCCAATATATTCATATCTAAAAGGTAATACATTCTTATCTGCTATGGCATTTACTATTGTATAAGTGTGTAATCTTTCTCCAAAGATTTGTTCTGTTGTTTCTGATATACCTTTTATTGTTCTTGCATTTTCTGGGAATATTGGAGTTCCTGTAAATCCAAACAAATAGTATTTATTAAATTTCTTAATAATAGCTTTATGCATATCTCCAAATTGAGATCTATGACACTCATCAAATATAAATACTACATGTTTATTAAATACTTCACTATTCTCATTCTTCTTAATAAATTGAGATAGTTTTTGTATTGTAGTAATTATTATCTTAGCATTAGGATCGTTTAATTGTTCTTCTAATACTTTTGTCGACGTATTAGAGTTAGCAGCTCCCTCTTTAAATCTATCGTATTCTTTCATTGTTTGATAGTCTAAGTCTTTTCTATCTACAACAAATAATACTTTATCTATAAAATCTAATCTACTAGCTAATTGAGATGTCTTAAATGATGTTAATGTTTTTCCTGATCCTGTTGTATGCCAAATATAACCACCTGATCTAAGAGTTCCATAGAACTTATTATTGTATGCAATTGTAATTCTGTTTAAAATCTTTTCAGTTGCAACAATTTGATATGGACGCATTACAAGTAAATCTTCTTCTGAAGTAAACACACAATACTTAGTTAATACATTTAGTAACGTGTGCTTAGTAAAGAATGTTTTAGCAAAGTCAATTAGATCTGTAATACCATTATTCTTTTGATCTGCCCAATATGAAGTGAATTCAAATGAGTTAGATTTCTTTTTCTTTTGATTATTAATATGGAACTCTCTTGTAGTATTAGAGTAATACTTAGTTAATGTTCCATTTGATATAACAAATATTTGAACAAAGTTATATAATCCTGATCCTGCCCAGAAAGAATCTCTTTGATATCTTTCTATCTGATTGAAAGCTTCTCTTAAATCAATTCCTCTTTTCTTTAATTCAACATGAACTAAAGGCAGACCATTTACTAAAATTGTTACATCATATCTATTATCAAAGTTACCATCATTATTAACATATTGGTTCAATACTTGAAGACTATTATTATGAATATTATTTTTATCTATTAAATAGATATTTCTCTTTTCTCCTGAATCAAGTGTAATTTCTTGCTTATAATCTTCTTGAATTAATCTTGTTTTTTCGATTATATAATCATTCTTATTTGCAATTACTTTAGTAAAGAAAGAATCCCATTCTCCATCAGTAAAATGATAATTATTAAGTTTTTCTAATTGTCTTCGTAAATTAAGAATTAACTCATCTTCAGAATTAATATTTAGTCTTTCATAACCCTGTTCAACTAAAGTTTTAATTAATTCTTTTTCAAGAGCATCTTCACTTTGAAATGATGTTGCTACTCTATTCAATCCTGTATATTCAGCTAATACAGTAGAATTATCATTTTCACTTATTAAACCTATACTATTCACTAACGCTCAACTCCTCAAAACTTAATAACTTATTTCTATAATATTCATATTGTTTTCTTCTTAAATCTATTTCTGCAGGTAAACCAATTGAAATGTCACTTATTAATTTTTCAAATTTATCCAATGTTTCCACTATTTTGTTTTGCTTTTCTAATGTTGGGACTGGAACAAGAAGTTTTCTGAAGCCTGTTTTATTAAATTTTGGCATTGCACTTTTTGCAGTAACTGATTCAATACTTTCTTGTCCTCTTTTACTATTAAACCAATAGTAATAAAATTTATTATTTGGTGTTCTCATCATTATTGTATTAGGTGCCAAACTCATTGGCATTCCTAAATCAGGACATAAAAATGTTGTTCCTACACCAGCACCTATATTGTTAATAATTATTTCTCCACCAAACAATTTAGATTTTGACAAAAAATTATATGCATGTTCATCAATATAGATAAATTTATTATTGTCATAACCATTTGAGTAATCAACAGTTCTTAAAAGAACAGCATAATCTTTTTCATTTTTATATGAAACATTGTCAGCAATTGATTTAAAACTACCATTAGCCACATAATCAGTAATAGTATCAAATAGTTCTTCTGTAGTTTTCCATTCACATTCATCCAATTCAAATAGTTTTTCACGCCAAAACTCGTATTGACTCTTTCTCGCTTCTAGCTCCGCTTCTAGCTCCGCTTCTAGCTCGCCAAATTTATCAAGAATTCGAACTATCTCTTCTTGTACTTCTAATGGTGGAATTGGGATATTAAAATTCTCAAATGTTTGATTATTTATATTATTAATTGTTGTAGAATTTATTGTAATTCCAATATGATTTCTAAAAATACTACTTGTTAATATATGAAACATAAATGATGAATTAATTAATGGATTACATCTAATTACACCCATAAAGCCACCAAATGTATAGTCAATATCTTCTGTTATATATGCAACTTTTCCAATGTGTTCTTTACTACCACTTCCTGCGCAGATCAAAATATCACTTTTTTTTAGCCATTGCTCATCTCTGACTTTAACTGTTTTATATACTTTTTTTACATCTACAAAATTAATTTTATTAGAATCTAAGGTAATATTATTAGCTCTTAAGACTTTATATGAATTATCAACATCTGTTTCATTATTTTTGTTATATGTAATCCCTCTTATATATTTTGCTACACTATAAAAAGGTTTATATTCTACTCCATTAGGACACAACTCCCTTATTAAATCATTTATCTTACTCATGATAATCATCCTCAAGTTCTTTGATTATCTCATCAAGTTCTTTTCTAATTTGCTGTTGTCTAGGTACAACTTCAGCAAGTTTTTTATTAACTTCTTCTATGTCAATACTATTATCAGCAGTATTTGTTTTCAAATAAGTGTTAACTGATATATTGTAATCATTATCTTTAACTTCATCATATGTAGCTAAATATGATCTCTTTTCAATTGATTTTCTTTCTTTTAATAAACTAATAATATTGTTTATATTTTCATCTGATAGTTTGTTTTTATTAGTATTTCTAACGCATTCTTCCGATGCATCAACAAATAAAATACTATTATCTGATTTATTCTTTTTAAGAACTAAAATACAAGTAGCTATAGATGTACCAAAGAATAGGTCTTGAGGTAATTGAATAACAGTATCAACGAAGTTATTATCAATCATGTATTGTCTAATCTTTTGTTCTGCTCCACCTCTATAAAGAACTCCTGGAAACTCAACTATAGCTGCAGTTCCTTTAGGTGATAACCAAGATAACATGTGCATAGTAAAAGCTAAGTCAGCTTTTGATGTAGGAGCTAACACACCTGCAGGTGCAAATCTTTCATCATTAATAAGAATTGGATTAGTTTTTCCTGCCCATTTAATCGAATATGGAGGATTAGATACAATCGCATCAAAAGGTTCATCGTTCCAATGAGCTGGATGAATTAATGTATCTCCTCTTTCAATACTAAAGTTATTGTAATTAATATTGTGTAAGAACATATTGATTCTAGCTAAGTTATAAGTAGTAAGGTTTATCTCTTGACCAAAGAACCCCTCTCTTACATTTTCTTTTCCTAATATCTTAGCAAACTTTAAAAGTAATCCACCTGATCCACATGCTGGATCATATACTTTATTAACTGAAGTTTTATCCATTATTACTATTCTTGCAAGTAATTCTCCAACTTCTTGAGGAGTAAAGAACTCCCCTCCTGATTTACCTGCTGATGATGCATACATTGTCATCAAAAATTCATATGCATCTCCAAATAAATCTATATTATTTTCTTCATACTCACCAAAATTCAAATCTCCAATAGCATTTAATAATTTAACAAGTTTTTCATTTCTTTCATCTACTGTATTACCCAATTTATTATCAATTGTAAAATCATCAAATAGACCTTTTACATCATTTTCAGATGCAGTTCCTCTTGCTGATGATTCTATATTATTAAATACATTTGATATAACCACATTTAAGTTTTCATTTTTATCTGCACATTTTTTAATATTGCAGAATAATTCACTTGGAAGAATAAAGAATCCTTTTTCTTCAAGTATTTGTGTTTTACCTAATAAAGCTTCTTCATCAGAAATATCTCTATATTTAAAATCTTTTATTCCTGCTTTTCTTTGATTCTCATTAACATAGTTTTCTATATTTTCAGATATAAATCTATAAAACAATAATCCTAATACATATTGTTTAAAATCCCATCCGTCTACTGAACCTCTTAACTCATTAGCAATCTTCCAAATTGTTTTATGTAATTCTTCTCTCTCACGCTCTTTTTTATTACTCATACTATTTACCTCTATTTCTTTTATCTAATTGATATGCTATTATTTTTAAAATAACTCTTCTTTTTAAATCATGATTTTTTAATTTTTTATATTCATCTATAAAATCGTTACATTTATTGAAGACTTCAGCCTCTTTAGTGTTTAAAACTATTTCAGACGACTCTTGTATTATTTGGTCTTCTGTCATTCCTATATAATTTAACAGTAATTGCTTGAACATTTTTCTACCTCCTAATCAATTAATATTTCTACCTCCTAATCAATTAATATTTCTCACATAAAATTATACCATAATTTAAACAAAAAATGAGGTTTTACAATTAAATTACTACTAAAATTAAAAATTTATTAAATTATCTTGATTAATTTTAGTTTTTAAGTAATTAATACAAAGAATTGGAGGAATGTTATAATTTAAAAATATACTGATAAAGATATTTCATATGAAAAATTAGAGAAAGTAATAAAACATTTTTATAATAATTATCAAGATATTAATCCCCCTACCAGATACTACTTTAAGAGCTAGAAAATCTAATAATGCTTTTAAAGCTCATATTAAAGATATTAAAGTTTATGATTTAGACATAGTCGTTCATCATTATTAATTGATAGTGGGGCTAATATAACATTAGTAGCTAAATACTTAGGACATTCTAAAATTGATGAAACACTTAATACCTACTCACATATGTATCAAAATAGGCTTGAAAATATTGTTCAAATAATTGAAGTTCAAAATACTAAATTATTAGAAAGTAGGCAAAAAGAATTACCAGAACCTAAAGAAACAATTATTGATTATGAAGATACAGAATATTATGATTATGATGAAGATTTAGATAATAAAAAAGAAGATGACCTAGTCCTTTAATGGGCTAGGTCATTTTTTTATATTCATTTTCGACAGATATTTTAAGATTATTTATTTTATTTATATCTATTTTATTATCCAAATAATTTTCAATAAGCATTTGAGGTTTCATATATTGATTTTTGGGAGCTTTATACCCAAGTTTATCTTCCAAATCTATATCATTCTCTAAAAAGCAATTAGTAGTCTTTATCCACTTGTTAAATGACTTATGTGGCATTTTAGTTTCATCATCTCTATCATACATTATCATAACCTTTATGCCTAAAATATCTTCAAAAAATATTTTAAAGTATGGTATTTTCCATTTTCCAATGGTATTTACAACACAATAATTATTGTCACTACAACATATATCAAAAAATATGCTTTCAGTTGGACCTTCAACTAAAACTATTTTACTTTCAAACAAAGCATTTACTCTATCTGTTTCCCACCATGTTAAAATTGTTTTATATACATCATCTTTTAACAGATATTTTGCATCTGTCAATCCACTTTTTTGTAAAAAATCATTTACTTTCTTAACATATGCTTTATATTTTATATCATCATACTGATATACAATAGCATTAGAATCCTTTTTTTCAAGTCTAACAATCGATTTAAATGTCTCAGCTGATCTTTTGATTATAAAAGGAGAATGTGTTGCTATTATATATAAAGAATTATTTATATTATTGCTAATTTTATTTATAAGTTTTTTTTGTGCCGTACTATTAAGATAAGACTCTGGTTCATCATATAAAATAATAGTGTATTTTTTTCGTGAAAAATTAGTCAAAATTGAATTAATTATGTTAGATTGTACACCCGTTCCACATTGATTTAAATCTATAGGTCCTAATGAATTAGAATACTCTAAGTGTAAATTGTTTTTTATTAATTGATTACCATTAATATCTGTTCCATCTATATCTACGCTAAAATCATCAAAAAGAATAGAATCATTAATATTCAAAAACATTTTCTTTGATTTATCTTTTATTTGCTTGACATAACTATTATAGTTTTTATTTAATTTTATCATTGATTCTTTAAGTTTATCATCATCTGAAATTAAATCAATAATAACACTAGAAAGTTGATTCTTTGCCTTTGATAAATCTTGCTGATCATCAAAATTAACAATTGTAGGAATATAGAAGCATTGTCCCAATATTTTTTCATTTCTTATAAATAAAGTACAATCGTTATCGTTAAATAATATCTTCTTATCTTTTTGTATAAAAGTTGATTCTTCTGATAATTCTAAATTATATTTTGAATTGATTTCTTTTATTTCCTCTTGTGTAAATTCATATGTAATTTCCAAATTAGCATTGTCTTTTCCGTTAAAGAAATTATCAATAGCTTTTAATGTTCTTGTTTTACCAACATTATTATCAGAAACTACATACATTAAATTATTTTGAACAAAAACATTGATATCCTTTAATCCGCTATAATCTTTTATTTTAATTTCCTTTAATTGCATATTTTAGTCCTCCAGTTTATAACTTTGTGAAAACACATAATGAATAGAATAAGATTCACGAGATTCATCACTTGTACAAGATTTATTATTTAAACTTTGAATGTCATCAAGAATACTCTGTTCTATATATGAGTAATCGTAACAATTTTTTATATTAACACTAAGGTTTTCAAATTCAATTTTATATAATAGATAATTACTTTTTTCATCATCAATTTTGCTTTCTATTACCCGATTTAATTCATCGTCAATTATGTCCTGCATCTCTGACATATTTTCAACTACATATTCATCATCCACTATTTTATATTTAAACTGTTTTTCTTTTGAATGAACAATATCATCAATATCAGTACAAATATCCTCATAAATATTATCTTCTATTTTTGATTCAATTATAGGTGTAAATTCCGAATAAATGCTTTTTAATAATTCAGTCATATCTTCATTAGAATCACTTACAAGCTCATCAAGATATTCAATAAAATTCTTAATATAATAATTATCTGAATCATTTAGCAATTTTTTAATATAATTTACATTTAGAACATAATCTTTTAATTCATAAAAGTCCACAAGTTTACGAGATGATAATATTCTTATAATTATTGAATTTTGACTAGAATTATGATGATTTAAAATATTTACAAAATAATCTTTAACACTATTATTACACCAATTATATTTTTCAATTAAATAAAGCAATTTATTATCAAATTCATTATTATATGATTTTAATTTTAATATATCAATATTTGTATTTTGAAATAAAGAAGTATTTATATTTACCAAATTAATAAATTGTTCAATATAAATACATTCATCAGCCATTTTTTCAAGTTCTACTAAATTATCCATTAAATTATTCATAATATAATCATTTACTGATGGATTAATAGTATTCATCACATAATTTTGATCTATTATTTTTTGTGTTATTATATTATCTGATAACCTTTCTGTTACATTATTAAAACTATTTTTTTCCGAATCAAAACTTCTTTTTTTTATAACATTTTCATAGCACTCTTTTAATACAATACTTGAAACATTAGATGTATTTATTGAATACATTGAATACAAGTATGATATTTCTTCATTAGTCAATTGTAAAAATTGTTTATGCCATACTTGTCTTGGATTATTTAAATTATCCATTATATAGTCAAAATACTTATCATAAGTAATATTATCTTTTTTATAATTTAAAACACAATATTCAATAATTCGTGTATTATAATTAGTATTAGTAACTATTGCTTCATAGCGTGGTATCCAAAAATAATCTTTTTTTAATTCTTCATAAAATTTTTCTGGAACCTTATTAAAATAATGCAAATTAAATAAAATTTCAGCCTTTTCTAAAAGTGTAATATTATCCATATCAATCATATAATTATTACCATCTAACAAATCCAATATTCTTGAAAATTTTTCGTTTTTTATTCGCACATCACTCAAAACATTCAATCTTGAATTAAGAATTAAATACTTTTTTGAATTATTTTTAGCATATTCTATTATTGAAATTATTTCATTAATCTCATCATTACTTTTTTCTAAATAGCTTTGTCCTAAAAAATCGTCCAATATTATTATTTCAAAATCATCTTTATTAAACGATTGTATAAGTTCCCTATAATTTGAACCAACAATTGTCTTTAATTTTAGTTTCGGATTATCTGCAATTATTTTTGCAACCAGCATATTTGAGTTAATTGTTTTACCTACTCCTGGCGAACCACTTATTATCAACAATCTATCATTATTTAATTTTTCATAACATTCTTTAAATATACCTGTTTCTACAAAATAACTCATATTTGTTGTAATATGACTTAATAAATTTGTAATTTCAAAATTAATATATTTTTGTTCAAATAATTCAATAATTTTGTATGAAGTAAGCCATAGTTTAGAATTCTTCTTTAAAATTTCTATATTTTCATCATCATCCAAAAATTGTTCAATTTCATTATAACTAATTATTTGATCTGATGAAGTAATATATTTATCAAATATTTCAATTATACTATCTTCATTTGCAGGTGTTAATTTTGTTGACACAATTAAATAATATTTTTTCAAGTTCTTAATACTTGATAATTTTTCTACTTCTTTCTTCAAATTTGATTTTAAATCAGAAAATTTTTGAATATGCTTACACTGACATATTATATCTTTATCTTTGTTTCTTAAATCTATCCCACTATCTCTTCCTGGTTTAAATACTTTAAATTCCATATCAAGTTTTTTTGAAATAATATCTCTTGATAGTTTTTCAAACTCTAATGGGCTAAGCACATCTAGGTTATATTTCATATTACAACTCACTTCCTTTACTACTAAAAAACGCCAATACAAAAACTTGTTAATCAAGCCTGTACTAGCGCTTTCTTTACTACATTATAACACACATATTTATATTTGTTATATATAGAGAATTATTTTAATCTTTCAAATTATTAAATTCATCTATTGCATCTAATATCTTATAAACGCTAGAATGTGGATTAGATTTTAATAAATCGTCTCCATCTTTAATAATTTGTTGTTCAATAGATTGTGCAGTACTTCTTGCATCATCTGTTTGATTTTTAATTTTATTATACATATCCATAGTTTCTGAATATGTACCATTAACTTTTTCTAATTCCCTTTTTACATCTTTACTTGTTAAAAATTTTAATTTATTATTTCTAAAATGCATTAAAAACCATATTTCAAATGTTGGAGCTGAAGTTATGATTTCTATGTTATTATCTTTGCATTTCTGTTCTATTTCTTTTATTTCACTTATTCGTTTTTCACTTAAATCTGTATCTAGTACTAAGAATGTTCTTATATGATCTTCTGATTTAGCATCTATATTATGCATATAGTTTATTAAATCATCAACCATTCCTTTTGGATCAGTACTTCCTCCAGTAGAAAATTTAATTCTTAAACCATTCTTTGAAAAGTTCCCAAAATAACACTTTTCTGTATTTCTACCTTCACCTTCAGAACCAATAATAATTATCGGCCTTTTATTTTTTTTAGGTGCTACATATCTTCTGGCCATGAATCAATATCTTTTATAAATGGAACTGCTCCATATCTACCATTTATGTAACCTTTCTGAATATTTTCATCTTTTCTAACTGAAAACGAATCAAGTGGATATAATTCTGAAACACCAGTATCTGGATTTTTCTCAGTAAACCATATCTGATCTCTTCTTAATAATTCTATTGTTAATAAATTTGTTGCATGAGTTATAAATATCAACTGACTATTTGCTTTATTAATAGATTTATCATTAAATAGTTTTACAATAAATTCTACTAATGCTGGATGCATACTTTTTTCTAATTCATCTACTACAATTGTTTTTGTACCTTCAAAAGCTCTTTTTAAAAATGGAGCTAAAGCAAATAGAGTTCTTGTACCTGATGATTCATCATTGAAATTTAAACTATAAATATGTTTATTTTTATCCTTATCAATTATTTCATGTTCTAATTCTATTCTAACATTGGACATTTTAAATGTTCCATTAGTTCTAGCAAGTGGTGGAATTAACATATCCATCATTGCATTATCCATCTCTTTTTCTTCATAATCGACATGAATGTCTTTGATAAATATATCCGCTTCTTTTAGTAATTTTAAAGCAAATTCTTTTAATTCTTCATTATTTTTACTATATTCAATTAAGTCCTGATCTGATATTTTATCAAATGAATCATATGTATCAATTTTTTCACTAAACCATAAAAATGCATCTTTTGTTTTATCATAATTCCAAGTTGTTGCTGTAGTTAAAAATAGTTTATTTTCAGTATTCTTTGTAGCAATTGATTCTAATTTAGATTTATCATTATTAAATTCATAATCATTTGTATTTGTTCTTGTAAATATATTTGTTGGTTTCTGTGTATAATATGCATCTAAAATTTCATCATATATCTTATTTGCATCTGCACTAAAGAAATATCTATATTTAACATTATTAGCAATAAAAATAAATTCAAATTCACTAGGCTCCTTACTAGTTTTTTTATCAAATAAGAAAGGTTTTATTGAAAGCCATTTATTAGTGGTATTCATAAAATTAGAATTTCTAATCATTAATATTGCGCAAGTAAAAGCTTTTAAAATATTTGTTTTACCAGATGCATTTGCTCCATAAATCGCAGTTGTTCTTAACAGATCAACATCATTTTTAGTAAATACATTTTCTAGTTTTTCATCACCATTACCTTTTTCCATTGATAATGTAACTTTATCTTTAAATGATAAAAAATTTTTAACACTAAATTCTATAAGCATTTTTATCTCCTCCTATTAATATTATATACTCAAATTATAAAAAAGTATACTTATTTTTATTATTTTTGTGATTTTTTCACAAAAACGTAAATAATAAGTGATATTTTACTAATTATTATTTGTTTTGTCAATACATAAATAGAATTTAGTAATCTAATAAATAATTAACTTCTGAAAGTAAATCATCTATTTTATCTATTAAATCATTATCTAAATAAACATGCTTACAATCTTTTATCAGTCCATGTTCATCTTTTGGTAATTTGTCTCTTGCTTCTTCAAACTCAGTGTGAGTATATAATTTGCCATTACATAAGATTCTTACATTATTATCATATCCTTTATATAATTCTCTACGCCAATTCTTTATATCATCTAAAACTGATAGTATTTTATGTCTAGAAGCTACTATTTCCATTTCTCTAGAACTTTCAGTTTCAAATACGTATTTATCATTCATCTTTTTTATCCTCCTTTTCTATTTCAGATAATTCTTCATAATCTTCTTCATATCCTAATCTTCTTAAATAATCTTTTCCACCATCTACAGCAACTGCACCACATTTACAAAATTTAAAATCATGTCTATAAGTAGATTCAATAACATCTCCACATTTTTTACATTTAATTTTATTAACTATTATCTTATTCATAAAACCACTCCAATAAATCCATTACTTCCTTTTTAATACCTATTTTATCTGCGTACTTAGAAAGTTTAACAAGATCTTTATCTTTTCTCTTAATATATTCTCTTATGCTATATTTAATATATTCGTTATCCATTCTCTTTTTAGATCTAATAATATCACATATACATCTTTCAATATCATATACTCTAACCATGTTTCCAAATGGTGTTTTCACTTCTGTTAATCCTAATTCATATATATCATCAGATACATAAAACACATTATGATTTTTCAACTTAACACTATTATAATTTTTCTTAACAGTAACATCATATTTACTATCAGGAGCTTTTATAGAAAGTCCATGAAAGTATAATGCAGTCATATGAGAATATATAATACCTGGCAAATTCAAATTAAGTACATAATAAGAATCTGAAAATTTATTAACATCAAGATATATTCCATTATCAAGTTTTTCTATTATTCCTCTATCCACCATAATATTAAGATACATTCTATGAATGCCTAATTCGGTTAATTGTTTAGATGTAATGTATCCATTATTAACCTTCATTAGTTCTTGTATTATCTCAATATTGCTTTGATCTTTAAACTCTTTTATAGTCATCCTTTTCATATACATTCTCCTTTTGACTTCTACACTATTATTTTATATTTTGTCAGTACAAATGTCAATACTATTATAAAAATAAAATACTAATAATTTATATAAAAAATTAGTATTTTTTTAAATTTACGTACCTAGCTTAGTACCTAAAATGTATCAATATGTATTTTGCTCTTTATTTTCAACAAAATATAAACTATTTGCTCTCTTCAGGGGGCCATGAAAAAATCAAGTACGCAAGACCATATGTAAATTCATACCTGAATGGTCCTGGTTATTAATTTGTTGTAAGTGATAAAATCCTTATAAATACTGATAAATAAAGAATAAAATAAAGAAAAAGAAACATATAATTATGCTTCTTATGGGGAAATAAGCCTCCAGATTTTTGGCATACTTTTCATTACTTTTAATTTATCACTTGCTTAATTTCTCTTAAACAACCATATTTTACCTATTGTGGTCTATGTGATTGTTCCACATTTGTTTCCAGAACTTTTTATTAAAAATCTTCATTTATTTTTTTAAACACGTCATTTAATAACTAATTAATTTTCTAAGTTTTTTCAAGATAAACGCATGAGTTTTTAGACTTTTTTGTTTATCCTGATACAAAGATACTTTTAATACCAATAATAATGAAGATTATGATAAGATTAAAGCTCAAGCAATTAAACTATTAAGAATGAAGTGTTAGTTAGATTTATTGGTAAGAATCCATTAAGTATTAAAAAAGAGTATTAGTTTGTCCTAATACTCTTCTTGCTCTTATTTTAAACTAAGAATTAAATCCTCTAAATAGTAATTATTATAATACATTTCTTGTTCTAAAAAATCAGACCAATTCTTAATTTCAATTCTTGTTTCCAACTTCGCTTTTCGATTTGTAATTCTCAGTATAATTCCAACCTTATTTATTACATCAAATACATAATTATCAGTGTTTAATCTATTACTATCTTTATAAGCTTCAATTATACTTTTAACAATTTTAAATGCTTCATCAAATTCATCACTTGACAGATATTGCCTTGCTCTATCGATATATGAATTAATTTTTTCAATATAACTTCCATCTACTATTAATTCATTATATAAATTATTATAATAATATTCATAGTTCTGTTTTGGATAATATTTTCTAAAATATTCGCTAAATGCTCCCATTTCTATAGCTACATTGTTTAACCCAATTGGAGAAAGCAAATAATTCTTAATTTCTTCTGCTGGTATTTCCTTAATAATCGACTTAAGATTAATTTCTTTTTCTTTAATTGGTGATTTTAATTCAACTTCATCATATTCAAGGTTTGATATAGCCATTATTACGGCATATAAATGTTTACAAGGGTAAGTACAAAGGCATGTACATCTATAGTGTGCTGTATCCTCATCTATCACTACTATTTCTACATCATATGGATTCGAAGTATTACCACTTACCTTTGCAAAATATTTATTCTTGGTTTTATAAACATTTTGGATATTTCCATCATAATAATACTTCTCTCCTCTTTCTTTTATTTGGTAAGAAAAATCTTTTGCTAAAGAATCTTCTAAAGCGCTCTCATCATAGTATATGTCATTTTTTTCTTCGCTTGTTTTCTGTATTTTATTATTTTTTTCAGCATCTATTGAATTTAATGTTGCATTTCTCATTGTATTATCCAAAAAAACGTTTGTATCTATTTCCATAACAAATCCCTTTCCTTTTTGAAAATATTATATCATTGATTTAAAAATTTTTAAAATACTTAAGTTTCTCTTATTGTGCCAATCTCGAATCATTTAACATCAATAATTATATTATTATAATCAATAAATTAATAAAAATTGATTTTGTAAGTAAAAAACAACTACTTTCTATCACTGTTACAATTGTTTAGAAAATTAGGAACGTAATTTTCCTTAGTGTTATTAATTCTTTTATTGGTGCTTAATAAATATTTATTAACTATTTCATTTTCAAATTTTTCATCGAATTTAATTTCATTATTATCTAAATCTTCTAATTCTCTATCATCAAATAAGTATTCTACTTTTCTATCCATAAATCCACACCCATTACATTTTATAAATCTAAAACTATATTACTATTATAACTAACTATAAAATTTGACATTATTCGACATATTTCGACAAATTATGATGTTATAATACACACAATATTTATTGAAGAGGCGATATGATGGAAGAGTTTAAAAAATTTAAAGAATTATTTGAGCAAACAAAGAAAAAAGGATGGATAAAATCTTTAAGAAAAGGAGACACTGGAATTGGTTATACATTTGAAAAAACAATTGGTAAAGATGAAGAAAATTTACCCATTGCTGACTATGGTTCGATTGAAATAAAAACTACAAGGAAACATAGTAATAAACGGATTCATTTATTTTGCGCAGTTCCTGATGGAGATTATTTATTTCCTATTAAAAGAATCCATGAAAAATTAGGATACCCAGATAAACAAAGACCTGAATTTAAAGTATTTCAAATGGGTTTTAACGGGAAAGATTATTCTAATATTGGGTATTATAAAAAAGGCATAATCAAAGTAAATCGCAAGGAAAAGAAAGTGGATTTTATTGTTGTTAATTCAAATAATAAATCTATAGATATTAATGTGTCATGGTCATTTCAACTACTATATCAAAGACTATATCTAAAGTTAAAGAAGCTAGCATATATAACTGCTGATACAAAATTTATAGATTGGAACGAGTACTTTTATTACTATGATTTAAGATTATTTAAATTAAAAGATTTTACAACATTTTTAAATCTAATAGAAAGTGGTGATATTGAAATAAGATTTTCTATTGGTGTTTTTAAAAGTGGTAAACGAGAAGGTCAAATACATGATAGAGGAACGGTGTTTTCTATAAACGAAGAAAATATAACAAAACTATTTACTGAGATAAAAATATAAAAGATATAAAAGATATTATTATCTGTTATTGATTACAAATTTATTCCTTACTAATTGTTTGTTTCCAAGGGGTTGCATAAAAAAAGCAACTCTTTTAAAGTTACTTTGAAATTTCAATGGTCGGGAAGACAGGATTTGAACCTGCAACCCCTTGGTCCCAAACCAAGTGCTCTACCAAGTTGAGCCACTTCCCGATATGGTGCGCCCGAAGGGATTCGAACCCCTGACCTTTTGGTTCGTAGCCAAACACTCTATCCAGCTGAGCTACGGGCGCGTATCCTTAAGGCTAACCATTACAATTATTTAAATGTAAATCCTTAAACCGTTTAAAACGGAGGTATGATTTTAAAAAAAAGATGGTGGCTCCAGGTAGAATCGAACTACCGACACCAGGATTTTCAGTCCTGTGCTCTACCGACTGAGCTATAGAGCCAAAAATAATGGCGGTTCCGACGAGAATCGAACTCGCGATCTTCTGCGTGACAGGCAGACGTGATAACCGCTACACCACGGAACCATTATTTGGTTGCGGGAGCTGGATTTGAACCAACGACCTTTGGGTTATGAGCCCAACGAGCTACCAAACTGCTCCATCCCGCGATATTGTGTAACAAATTTAAAATGGCGGAGAAAGAGGGATTCGAACCCCCGCGCCGTCGCCGACCTAACGGTTTTCAAGACCGCCCCCTTCAACCAGGCTTGGGTATTTCTCCATCAATTATGGTGCCTAAGGCCGGACTTGAACCGGCACGGGATTTGACTCCCGCAGGATTTTAAGTCCTGTGCGTCTACCAATTTCGCCACTCAGGCACATAACCCAAATTAAAATTCAAGTTACTCATTAAGTATATAATATTTTTATTTAAATTGCAATACTTTTCTTTAGTAAAATTCAAAGTTTTTTCGACTTTCTCTATAATTTAGCTAAAAAATAGTTATTATCAGCTGTTTTTTTCTTATTCATTACATTATTTACCAATTAAATGAATATTATCAAGAAGTACACCAGTACCCTCAACAACACATGTTAAAGGACTTTCTGCAATAAATACAGGTACCTTTAACTCATGAGATAATAACTCATCAAAGCCATGAATTAGTGCTCCACCACCAGTAACTACTATTCCTTTATCAATAATATCCGCAGCAAGTTCTGGAGGAGTTTGTTCTAAAACATTTTTAGCAGCGTGAATAATCGCATAAACGCTTTCTCTTAACGCTTCTTCTATCTCATCAGATGTAAGAGTGATAGTATGAGGAAGTCCTGTTACTAAGTCTCTACCTTTAACTTCCATTTGCTCATTACGACTTCCTGGGAACACAGAACCAATACTAAATTTTATATCTTCTGCAGTTCTTTCACCAACTAATAATTTATACTTTTCCTTAATATATTTAACAATATCAGAATCAAATACATTTCCAGCGATTTTAATTGATGAACTTGTAACAATTCCTCCTAAAGATAGAATTGCAATATCAGTAGTTCCTCCTCCAACATCAATTACCATATTTCCACTTGGTTTAGATATATCCATCCCTGCACCAATTGCAGCAACTTTAGGTTCAACTTCTAGAAACACTTTTCTAGCTCCTGTTCTTTCAGCAGCTTCTTTAATTGCATTTTTTTCAACTTGTGTAATATTTGATGGACAACAAATTAATATTCTAGGCCTTGAAAAGAATGATTTACCATTAATTTTCTTAATAAAATTATTAAGCATTATCTCAGTTATCTCAAAGTCTGCAATAACCCCATCTTTCATAGGTCTTATTGCCTTAACTGTTCCCGGAGTTCTACCAAACATTTCCCTTGCTTCTTGTCCAACTGCCAAAGGTTTCTTTGTCTCTGCATCTATCGCAACTATACTTGGCTCATTTAATACTATACCTTGTCCTTTTACATAAATTAATACATTTGCTGTTCCTAAATCTATTCCAATATCTTTTGTGAATTTAAACATTTTTATCACCTCACACATTCATTATTTCTTCTTTGTATCACTTATTATACCATATATTACCTTGTTTTGCGCAACTAATTACAAATTTTCATATTTTTTTCTTGTTGATTCACCACCACGTATATGCCGTATCTCTAAATGATAATTAAGTATCTTCTTTACATCATTATATATATTACTATTAATATATTTTAATCTTCTATTCAAATCAATATGAACAGTACTTTTAGATACATTAAACACTTTTGCAATTTCTCTAATAGTCTTCTTAGTATCAATCATATACTCTGCTTCATCTATTACCCTTTTTGATATATTATTCAAGATATCACCTATTTAAATATATAAATAATAATCAATAATATACATATTTTATAAACAAAAAGAGCTCTACGCTCCAATCTCATCTATCGATTTATCAAAGTAATCTTCTGGATTTACTAATTTTTCTTTTATTGATAATTCAAAATATAGATGATTCTTTAAATCTGATGTAATATTTGCAGTTGAACTTGCTGCAATCTTCGCACCTTGTTTAACTGTATCTCCTTCTTTAACAGTAATATCTTTAATACTTTCATACGTAGATACAATCCCGTTGTCATGTTCAATAGTAATTATATTACCAACTGTATCATCTTCTGATACTTTTGTTACTTTACCATCAAGAATAGCTACAATATCAAACTCATTATCTTTTCCATATGATACTCCACTGCTTGGCATATATGTATCCTGATAGTAAATTATAGATTCTTTCTGCTCATCTTCTGTACCTTGATAGTTATAAAAATTCTTAACTATTTTTACATCACTATCTGTATAAGGACGAATTATTGTTGTCTTAGTATTAACAACTGGTATATCCTCGCGTGTTATACCCGTCTTTGATACATATTGATAATCAGGCTTTTTAGTATCAAGCTTTTTATTATTAACCTCTAACAATATAATACCTCCTAAAAGCAATCCAAAACCAATAACATATAAACTATAAACAACAGGTCTTTTTAATCTTCTATTCATTTTCTCACCTCTCATTTACAGTTTTACCAATTTTTATATTTTTATACACTAATTATCAATTTTTTTAATTTCAACTCCCGTATAGTAATACTTAATAATATCTTCATACTTAAATCCAGCAAGAGCCATCCCTTGTGCGCCATATTGACTCATACCAACTCCATGTCCATATCCTTTAGTTTTTACTTTAATCTTTTCTTCATTTTCATAAAATGTAAAAAATGTTGATCGAAGTCCTAATTTAGTACGAACATCAACTCCTTTAAAATAATTACCATTAATTTTTAAACTTTTAATTCTACCAGAACCAGTCTTTTCTACATCGCTTACATCAAGATTATCATTATAAACAATACCTAACTTATTATAAAAATCATTTTTACTAATTTCTATTTCACTATTAAATGATGGAGAGTTCTCATCCCACGTGCTTTCTACACTTCTTAGGTAAGGTAACTCTTCACTAAATACTTCTTCACTATTTTCTGTATATCCAGTACTTGTAGAAAAGAAAAAAGCTTCTATTATCTCATCATTATAAGTAATATACTCACCCTTAGTATCAATGATTGCTTTTTTTATTTTATTGCTATATTCCTGATACTTATCACCCCAAAATTCTTTCAACTTATCCTCACTATTATATACTTGACTATTTACTGAATCATATACATCAAAATCTCTATTTTTACTTTTTTCCATTGCATACATTACATAAGTTCTTGATGCAACTGCTTGTGCTTTTAAAGCTTCTTCATTGAAACTTGCTGGCATTTCTGATGAAACTACACCATACACATATTCTTCAAGTGGAACTTTTATTATTTCGCCAGTATCCTCCTTTTTTACTCTAACCATCTTATTAGATGTATAGTTAAATGTAATATCATCCTTTTTTATAAAGAGATTAACTATTATAAATGGTATAAATATTATTAACATAGAAAAAAGTAGTATTTTTTTTATACTCATGATAATCATTACCTTTCATATAAAACATACTACTTTAGAATTTTACAATTTGAGAATTAATTACAAAATCATATAAGAAATTTGCAAAGAGATATGCAAGTGACATACTTACCATTAAATATAATAGTCTTGCTTGAAATACTCTATTTACTTTAAAAACATTATTTATCTTGATACTATCTAGTGCGAATATAGCAAGAGGTGTAGTTAGAACATATAAAATTAACTTAACATTCATAATTATTTATTTTACCTATTCTTCTATCGTGTCTCTCACTTGGTTCGTGTTTAGTTTCTAAGAATACTTTTAAAACACTTTTTAATTTATCTATATCTAATCTACTTGATAAGGCAATTACATTTGCATCATTATCAGTACGTGTCATTTTTGCATCGTATTCATCTAATACTCTCGCACATCTAACTCCTTTAACCTTATTAGCAGCAATACTCATTCCTATTCCTGTATTACAAATAAGTACACCAAAATCTATCTCACGACTAGCTACAGCTTCTCCTACTTTAAAAGCATAATCAGGATAATCTACCGAATCACTACTATTAGTTCCATAGTCAATTACATTATAACCTAATTCTTTTAAATAATTTGTAAGATTTTGTTTAACATCCACACCACGATGATCTGTTGCAATTCCTATTTTCATTTTTTTCTTCCTCTCTTTATATTAAATAATGCTCCTAAATTTCCGTTTAAATAATTTAGTCCAAAGTAAATACCAAAACTAACCACTCCATAAACCATTAGTATTGGTATCTGGATAATTCTACCACTTAAATTAGTAGGTATAATAAATCTCATTAACAATATTGATATAACAAACACAATAATTGAGAATATAAAACTAGGTAATCTCTTCTTAGTATCGTTAAAACTAAAATTATATTTTTTATGCAAAATAGTTAATGACATAATCATTGATACCGTATATCCAAGCATAGCAGCAATTATCGCACCATAACTTACATCAAATCCGAGCTTATTAACTATTAACATAAATGGTACATCACATACTGTATTTATAATAAGTCCTGTAAGCACACTAGCAATTACTAATTTATATTTACTAAGTCCTTGTAATGTATTAACTACAACTGAATGAAGTCCACCAAACAGTGCAGTATATACAAACATCTTATAAACAATTGGTCCGTATGTACTATTACCATAGAATAGCATCCATACTGGTTTAACTAATAATGATAAAAATATGGTTGCAGGAACAATGATTAATAATGTACATTGTAGTGCCTTATTAAATTTAGAATTAACATCACGCATATTCCCTTTGGTAAAGCTTGCAACTATATTTGGTATCAAACTTGTTGTAAGTCCTGTTGTTACTGCAAGTAGTATATTATTAAGTTTTACACCCCAAGTAGTAAATACACTAAGTACTGATTCTACTTGTGTCATAGAAATGTGTAATATATCACTCATTGTACGTGATACTAATATCATATCCACTGTATTATATAAGTTATAGATTAAACTTACAATTATAAACGGAACTGAATAACCTATAATTTTTCTAACTATTTCTTTTTTACTAATATGCTTACTATCTTCTGCGTTTTCCGGTAATAAGTTAGACTTAGTAATCTTTCTTCTTAAGAATAGATATGCAACTAATCCTCCAAAGAATGCACCACTTACGGCAATTCCTACCGCTACTTTTAAATCAGTATGAAGCAACTTTAAAGCAATAAAACTTCCAGCAATTATTATTATAACCCTAACTACTTGTTCTATAATCTGACTATCCGCAGTTGGTTTAATATATTTATATCCTTGTAAGAATCCTTTTGAAACACTTAAGAAAGGTATTACTAAAATTGCGAATGATACCATACGTATTACAAAAGCAATATCTTCTATCGTGTTTCCACCTGTAGAGTCCCCTATAATTAAATGTCCTATTTGCGGAGCAAATATAAACAATAATATAAATATAACAAATGAGATGGCAAGTATTATTTTAGTTGCAATACTATATGTATCTTTAATTGCTTTTTTATATCCTAGTGCATTATACTCACTTGTAAGCTTACTAATTGCAAAAGGAAAACCTGCACTTGATATTGATAAAAACAGCATATATATATTATAAGCATAACCATATAAAGCTCCACCTTTTTCACCAATTATCGAGTTAAAAGGTATTACATAGATTAAGCCTATTACTTTTACAACAATAATTCCTAAAGTAGCAATTACTGCTCCTTCCATAAATGAATTTTTCTTCATGTTATCCCTCGATAATAATTATACTATCTTTTTTATATTTAAACAAGTTGTAAAATCAACAATATTGGGCTATAATATTTAAAGAAAGGATGATTAAATGTATACTTTTAAAACTAATATTGACGAGAATGAATATAATGATTTTATTAAAAAATATAAATATATGAATTTTATGCAAGAAAAATCTTGGGCAAATGTTAAAGATAACTTCAATAATATATTGTGTGGCGTTTATGATGATAAAAAGTTAGTTGCAGCATGCTCTATACTAATTAGAAGAATAGCTAAAGGGTTCACTATGTTTTATATACCAAGAGGATATTTAATCGATTTTAAAAATAAAGAATTGCTTGAGTTTATGACTGATAATATCAAACAGTTAGCAAAAACTTATAAAGCATATGTAGTTAAAATAGATCCAAACTTTTGCGTTAGTGAGAAATTATTTAAAAATCAAGAAAAGGAATTTCATATTTATTCTAGTAAATTTAACAAAAAACATAATAACTTACTAAATCTCGGTTATAAACATACTGGTTTTGTAAAAGATATTCACCAAAATATTCAACCAAGATATCAAATGGCTGTACCTCTTATTAATGAAAACAATGAGTTTATTACATACGAAGAATTACTAAAAACATTTAAAAGCAAATTTAGATATTATTTAGGTGAATACCACACTAAACGCGGAGTATATTTTACATGTAGCCACGACAAAAAAGATATTAAAGAATTTGTAGAACTATTAAAATGCACAGAAAAAAATAAAAACATCCATCTTAGAAACGAAGAATATTTTAATAAAATAATTAATAATTTTAATGATAGAGCCTGTATTTTATTTGGTAAAGTTAATCTTGAAACATATAAGAAATTCCTAGCAGATAATAATGGTAAAGAAGAAGAATTATCTCAAGTAGATGATTTAATTAACACAAGAGGAAAAGAAATTACTTTATCAAGTGCTTTATTAATTCTACCAGATAATGATGGCATTAGATGTAGCGAATATTTATATGCAGGAAATGATTTAACACTTAATAAACTAAATGTATCAGGTGGTATTGCACTAGAAGCTGCAAAAATATCTATAGAGAATAAATGTCACTATTGTAACTTAGGTGGAATAAGTGGTAACTTAGATGACTCACTTACTAAGTTCAAATCTAAATATAATGCAGTTATACTAGAATTTGCAGGAGAATATGACCTAGTTATAAACAAAACTAAATATATATTTATAAATAAGTTTAAACCAATATTAAAGAAACTATATAGACTAATAAAAAAATAAGAATTCACTCCGAGTTCTTATTTTTATTTATATTAATTATAGGTAGAATACTTTTAAAATTAACATTATCTAAACTAGTATACATTGCTTTCAAATTAACTCTACTTTTATCAAATTTAGGAATCTCTAATTCATATTTACCCTTTAATGTACTTGGCAATGGATATTTAATAACTTCCATATTATCCATATTAAAATAGCCAATAAAATTTATAGGTATATCACAAATATAACCAGTTTTATCATAACAATCACAATTATTTCTATTCATTAAATAAATATTATCTTTATCTAAATCCAGATTACATATAAAATAATAATCTTGAGTATAACTTGAATTCCATATTTTAGTTAATATTATTTTATAAGTTGGTAAGTATTTATCTATAAAATCAAACTTGTATGCAAGTATCTTTTTTATTGCTTCTTTAGTATAATCAAATTCTGATTCAGTTAATAAATATAAATAGCTTCCCACTATTTCATATAAGTTATTAATTAAAACACTAGTATTATCATGATTATACTTATGATTAACACTTTTATAACTATTTATTAAATAATCTAACTCTTTTAAATACATTAATCTTTTTGCTTGCTTCTTCATCGCATTATTTAAATCACTTAAATCTAAGTCAGCAGAATACATTTTAAATGAATTATATTTATTTAAAATAAGAATTCCTAGCGGGTTATTTTTCGATATTAGTGAAATATCTATTTTATCATATATTCTATCTACATAATCAATTACAGTATTTAAATCAACTCTAATTTGTTCTTTTAAATTCTTTATTTCTTTATTGATATTATTCAGTAAAGTATTCAAATTATTGGATTCATGTTCATTTAATAGAAGAATATTCCTAGGATTAATACTATTATATTCAGACTTTATATTATTTGCATCATCAGAGTATTTTTTATCTACATTATTTAAAAAACAAATATCTATTTTATAATATAAAGTATGATTTTCATTACGCAATTTCACAAGATTACTACCTACACTTGTTTCATTATACTCTCTTGACATTTCCTCAACAATACTATTCATATAAACACCTTCTTACTCTTGTTTTAATTGTACCATAAAAACGAATAAAATAACATACTAAAAAATACATTAATTTATAATGTATCATTAGCCTATCATTCCATTATTCAAAATCAGTACCTTGATTATTTTCAGACAAATCAGTATTTTTTACTGAATTATCTGAATAATTAACATCAATATTATCTAAAAAAACAGAATCAAAAAGTTCATCATTAGAATCTATATTATTATTAACATAATTGCTTTCATTAGATAAATAATCACCTTCAGCATTTACATTATTATCATTAGAATTAACATTATTACCACTATTAAATATGTTATCTGTTGATTCAGATCTATTTTTATTATCATTAGTTATATCTGAGAGATTATTTTTGGATTCATCATTTGTATTATTGATAGTATTTAAACTATTTCCATCAATATTGTTATTTACATTAGGATTAACATCACCTTTATCTAATGAAATAGATGTATCAGATTTATTAACTATATTTCCAGCAACTACGCCACCACTAATTATGCCAATTTCATCTGTTGTTGATGAATTATTATCTAATATAAGCTTTTCATTATCAATTGATACATAATTATTATTTAAATCAACGCCACCTACAACATTACCGTTCTTAATATAAATCTTAGATAAACCACTTTGACTTGTATCTGTTTCATTAATTGTTATAACATAGTCATATTCATCACTACTAATTACTTCCCCAATATTAGACTTATTAATACCAAACGGAGCTAGTTTTTCAAGTATAATATCATCAACAACAATTTCATTAATTTTATTACTATCTCTATTATGCCTGTTATCATAATTTAACATATTATCTGAATAATCATTATAATCACTATAATTATGATAATCATCATAATCATTGTTGGAAGACGATGAATTGTTGTTTATGTTAATTGACGATCCATCAGGAAGATCGGTTTTAGATTTATTATATTCATTTTTTTCAACATCTTTATACTCATTAGCGCTATCTTTAGTTGCACCATAGAACTTAGAAATATTTTCTCTCATAGATTTTATAAAATATTGCATTCCATTAATTAAAACATTCAGATTATCAGCCGGAGCATAATCATCAGGTGAAAAATTTAAAAACTCATCAATTTTTGGATTACTATATATACTAAAATGGTGCTCTATTTCTGAAAAAAAATCATCAAGACTTGAATTGGATGCCCTAACTTCTTCTATACTCATCTTAAGTCACCTCGCAACGCTTTCCTCATGTAAATCAAATTTTTTTAAACTACTATATTTTCTTTCAAAAGGTTCCCCTTGATATGGATTTCTATTCCACCAAGGAATAAAATCAGTATATGTAACAGGTCCTTTTTTTGCTAACTCAGCATATTCATCAGTTTGCATATATCTATTTTCCATTGCTCTACCTATATATTTTAAATGCTCAAATGCAGATGTAACATAGTTATTAATCACGTTAACATAATTAATTATTTTATCACATTCTTCTTTTAAATTTATGCACCTACTTCTCAACAAAACAAAACCATTAATAATATTACTATTAATATCAAAAATTTCATTTAAAGAAGAGGCATATTCTGGATTATTATTAAATAATCCACATGCTTTAAAAAGTTCAGTCATTTTTTGGCGAGAAAAGAAATCACTTGCATTGTAAGCGTATGCATAATCATGATATGCCCAATCATTAATCATACTATCAATGAAATCATATACCTTAGTAATTTTTTCTTTTAATTGAGTAATGTCACTAACAATAGTATCCCAACCTACTGGAAACGGAAACTTATCTAGCCTTCCCATTAACACATTCCACTTATTATAAGTCAATTCCCCAGGAATATAATATTGATTTGTTTGTATTATTTCTCTTGCTTCATTAACCATTTTCCTATAATCATCTAGCGTTTTTATATTATCACCTCATTACATTATTTAATAACAAAGCGAAGTAATCATCATAAAGTTGATAAACTCCGCTTAATTATTAAACTAACTATTTAAATATTCATTAGCTGAATTTCCAATTTTTTGATCAGATGTTTCATAAGCATTAACTGTATTATCAATAAAAGTTGCACAGTCATTTACTTTTGTAATAAAATCAGGAAACTTTGCAGATAATGTATTGAATTTATTTACAAATTCAGTTGCAGCATTACTTTTCCACGTATCCTCTACACCTATTTTTCCAATTTCAACTTTTACCTGATCAAAAATTGCTTGCAAGTTATTTGCAGATGTTCTTAATGATGCGGCTTTATCACGCATTTGTTCATACGATATTTTTTCTTGATTCATTTTACCCTCCTATAGTTTTCCTGCATTAGCAGTAATATCATCTTGAAGTTTTTGATATGTATCAGCAGTATTTAATAAAAATTGTGCATACTGTTCAATTACCTTTCCTAATGCTTCCATGTTTTGTCTATAACCCTCTACTTGAGAAGTATAAGACGAACTGTCAGTTCCTTGCCAAACCTCTTTTACAGTATCAATTACTGAATAAATATTTGCTATTTCAGAATTATATTCAGCTGATTGATCCATAACTGTTTTACCCATTTGTCTAACAGTTTCCATATTTACTGATAAATTCATAAATCACTCACCTTTCTTTTATCTTATCAGAAATAATATATATAATGTAGAACCCCCCAAACATTAAATGTGAGTATAGATTCTAAACATTATCAAAATTAGATTATGATTTAATTAGTATTTTCATACAATCAAATCATTAAATTAAACACATTAATTTATTTTTTAAACTAAACTAATGTATATCTATAAAAATATACTATTGTTTTTTAATTAATTAAGTATCCAAATGGATCGCCACCATTAGGAGCAAATCCAACAAATACATATCTCGCTCCCCATTGATTTTCTAATACAGTTTGTCCAGGTATATAACTTGATTTATCATAAATATCACCTGTACTACAGTATATAAGGTCTCCTAAGTAATCGTGTTCAACTACATTTGGGGCAAGATATCGTTTTCCTTCATTTAGCACCTCACGTGCAGCAGCAACATATGAATCACCTGGATAACTATATCCACTTGTTGAACCATACGCAAACCAACCACTATTTTGAACATAGTCAGTTACACTACTAAAATGGCTTTTATTTTCTTCATAAAGATTTGCCATAAGAGATAACTCTAGCTTTGCACCTTCTACACTACCTTGTTCTTCCTGCGCAACATAGCCTAGATATGCTAAATCATCATCTGAATAATTATACTTTGTACCATTATAAATTGGCTTATCCGTATTAATAACATTTCCATCTAATACATTTACAACCGAAGAACTATTGTTAGAACTACTTGAATTATTAGTATTATTGCTATTTTTAGGTGTTACCTTACTAGTTTTAGGTAATGATGTAGTGTTGCTTGGTGACGAACTTTTTTCAGTTTTAGACTCCTTACTACTGATAGAGCTAGTTTTATTTTCAGAACTTGATGTAGAGTTTACATCTTCGTTTTTATCAGTACCTTGATTATTTTTTACTTCAGTATTTACATTCTTAACATCTGTTCCTTTTTTATCTTTAGATAACTCATCTCCAACAATAGAATCTTCTGATTTTTCTATAACCGTATTTTCATTTTCAACAACAGCCGTTGAAACAGCTGATGCAGTAACAATTCCGGTTGGAACAGTCTTAGATTCATCAAGAACTAATTTTCCATCTTCAACACTTGTATATATATCATTACCTGTAAGCATACCAACAACTTTACCATCCTTTACATAATATGCTTTTATATCATTTGGATCCCAAATACCATCTGGATCTTGATTTTTCATAAGTACAATATAATCATATTCATCATAATTTTCAATTCTTCTTATACCATCAATACTCTCTTTAGAAACTCCAAAAGGTTCAAGAGAAGATAGAATCATTGAATCAACATCAATATCTATGTTATTCACTGAATTACTATCACTATTATTGTTATTATTAACAATAGTTTTTTCTTCAATAGAAATTTCATCATTTGAATAATCATTTGATGAAGGTTCTTGAAAACTATTCGTATTATTTACATATGTATTCGATGAAGACGATGTTAAAGAAGAAACTCTAGAACCAGAACTAGCACTTGCACTACTAACTGTACTACTAAAACCAATCGTTGATGAATCAGGTAGATCATTTGCAACAGCCTTATTCATTTTAGCTTGTGTTTCTTTATATGCAGTTTGCACATTTGTAATTCTTTGCATAAAAGAATCTCGCTTACTCCTTATACTACTTACATAGTTTTGAGTATTAGTTAACAAATTGTCAATATTATCAATTCCAGCATAATCACTAGGAGATAAATTCATCAAAGAATCTACATCTGATGATTCAACACTATCGTGAAAATACTTTGTAAATTTTTCATAAAAAATAGGTTGCTCATCATCTTTTGATTTAATAATTGTCATAAAATCACCCTTTTACCCTGTATACATCTCAACTTTCTTTTGTGCATCCAGTGGTGCAATTTGTTCAACTGGATGTACATATATATTTTGATTCCACCAAGTAGCAAACAGCGACTCGAGATCTTGTGATTTTTCTTCAGCCTTAGAATAATCCTCAAATACAGTGCTTTGCTGAAATCTATCCATTTGTGTTTTCCTTATTGAATCTGTGCTTTGAGAAAGACTCTTATAATACGACTTAACTGTATCAAGAACGCATATCATATCTTTACAATCGCTAATTACTTTGTTTGTTCTACTTATAATACTTTTTAGTGCGTGATAAAACATCATTTGTAATCCACATAAATCAGCTAAGTTTTCTGCGTATTCATCATTATTGTTAAAAAGTTCCCAATTTTTGAAAGATTCTAACAGAGAATCATAATTCTGTTGAACCGCTTGGTCATTATCTTTTATTTCTGAATCAAGTACAAAATTATTACCATTTTGGCCATTAGTGTTAAACACTTTTTTAGCAATTCCATTTAATTTTATAGTTTTTTCATATATCTGCGCTATTTCATTTCTAGCTTCAGTGACTAAAGGAATTTTACTACCTAACTCAGACACTTTTGCTTTACACGATTGCCACTGTGAATATGATAACCTTATAGGAATTGTATAATCTTTAATTCTATCTGCAACGTGATTAACCGCTTCTCTTATATTGTTTAAATCCGTAGCCATAACTTCCTCCTTAAATTAAAATCAATTCACTAGCGTTAATTATGCTAGTATCTTTAACTCTAATATTTCTATTTACTTCTTTACCTGTATCTTTTATATACAATGAATGATTATGTTCAACATCGAAATTGTTACTATTCATCTCATATATAGCTTTTACAAGTAGATTAATAACATTTTGTACTTTCTTATTTATTGGAATAAAACAATTATATTCCTTTTCTATAAAAGGAACATAAAGAATAACTAATACCTTATTATTCATCTTCAACACTCATTTCCAAAAGTTTAATAAATCTGGCATTGCCATTCTTAATAACATAACCAAAATTCATATCACAATTATTATTAAGTTTGTTACCAGCTTGATTATATTTTAACACAAACTGTTCTGCTATACCACTACCGATCCATAATCCATCAGAATTAATAACATAACGTTTGTACCAAGAATCAAACTCTACAGATTTAATTTGCTGTACATTATCTAATAAGATAATAGATACATTACCTTTATTTGCTAAGTCTTCCATAAAATGGTCAGAAGTAATCTTATTAAATTCAACAAACTGCTTTAATGAATCAACACCAACAAAGCAATATAAATTATGTTTACTTGTATCATATTCAATACTTGTATTAACATTTTTATAAATAAAGTTACATTTCTTATCAACATATGATCTGTGCTTATCGATAACCTCAACTTTAACGCCTGGTAACGTAGCTACCATACTAAACAAATTGTAACTATATTTTTGTAAAGTGTCAAGCCTTTTTCCAGTGAAAATTGTGAAAAATTTGTTTTTTAAGTCATAAGTTTCAACTTTTAAGTCAAGTTTTGTTATACCTAAAGGAACTTTAGACAAATCAGGCATATAGCTAATTACATTATTAATTTTTACAACATTAGGAAGTATAGGAATAATTTTAGCTCTACTTTTCTCCTGCTTCTTAAGTAAATCAAAAGCATAATCTAAACACTTATTATAGTCTTCATCTTTACATATATGTGTAGTCTGAAATTCATAAGTTATATCATTTAATTCAACCAAACCTCTACCATATATACGTGACGGTTTCATCTTCCTTGAACTATCTAATATATTTATATAATCATTATCATCATTTAGTTGAAGTGCAATCTTAATTTTAAAATTCTGTTGCATTCTAAATCTAATTAAATTAGAAGCACTAACTGTTAATAAGAAATTAATCTTATATTTAATAGAATCCCTAGAAATATTCTGTAATTCCTCATCAAATTTTTCGTAATTATCCTTAAATACTTCATAATTATTTATTATAACTAATACCATTGGTAAACTGTTTAAAGCATTCATATCTCCAGAATCAGATATAATTTTTTTTCTTCTTTCCATTTCTTTTTCTATCATATAAAAGAAATTAGTTACTTTTTCTTTATTTTCAACAGTTACCACATCTCCAACTTGTGGAGCACTATTATATTTTCTTAAAGTTTCACTACCAAAATCAAATATATACATATTAATTTCACTTGTATGATGAGTCGTAATAATATCATATATCATTGATGATAAAAATAACTCTTTTCCACTATCTGCAGAACCATATACTATTGCATTACCTTCTTCAGAAAGTGGTATAGTAAGTAAATCCTGCCTTTGATTTAATGGATCGTCATACTCACCTATTATAGGTCTAATAATATTAGAAAAGTACTTATAATTATATTTGTTCCTTAAGTCTTGTAAGTATATAAATTCAGGTATTTTGTCTAACCACAACTGTTTAGTATGTATATTTTCTTCATTTGCAATATTAGAAAGATATCTAATAATATTATTTAACTGTTCACCATTTGAACTTAAAACAACTGGCTTTACATTATTTACTTCTTTAATAATCTTGCCTAAATTAGAAACAAAAGTCAGTGACGTATCTACTTTTTTTATAGGTTTATCAGATGGAATATAAGGTGCACCACTCCAAGCAGCTTGTCCTAATGTAAAATATTCATTATAACCTATTTGCATAAAAAATCTACCTGGTTGTTTTATAGCTGCTGCATCAGGCCTATCTATCATATCCTGACTATCAGATTTATCTTGTACCTTTAAACAAATACTAAATCTACTATTACTTCTTATTTGTTCATTAACAATTCCACTTGGTTTTTGTGTTGCAAGAATAAGATGCACACCTAAACTACGTCCAATTCTAGCAACACGAATTAATTGTTCCATAAATTCAGGTTGTTGTTGTTTTAATTCAGCAAATTCATCACTTATAATAATTAAATGTGGTAGTGGCTCAGTAACAAGTCCCTCTTTGTACATTTTTTGATACTTATAAATATCTATTGTTCCCTCATCTAATTTCATTCTGGCTTCATTAAATATCTTTTGACGTCTATTAAGTTCACTTTGTATAGATGATAAAGATCTATTCATCTCAAGAGTATCTAAATTAGTAATAGTTCCAACTAGGTGAGGAAGCTTTATTCCTAATTTGTTATTGTGAAATGCACCAGCAAGACTTCCACCTTTATAGTCTATCAATATAAAATTAACATAATCTGGATGATAATTAATAGCCATAGAAAGAATATAAGTTATAATTAACTCCGATTTTCCTGAACCAGTCATTCCTGCAATAAGTCCATGTGGCCCATGTGCTTTTTCATGAATGTCTAAATATACGCCCTCTCCTGCATTATCAATCCCTAGAATAGCTTTTAATGATATTGTTGAATCATTTTTTCTCCATCTATCTATACAGTTTAATTGTTCAATATTAGAAACATTATACATTTGCAAAAATTCATATGTATCAGGAAGAAGAAACATTCCCTTTTTAGTCTTAATTTTTATATTATTTAATACTTTCGTTGCGTCATTAAAATTTAGTAAATCATACTTTTCAACACTAAATTCAAGTTGTCTTTTTTCTGATATTTCATTAGTAAATGCTACACATTTATCCTTCTTTAAACTAATAAAACTTGAACATTCATTTGGAAGATTACTTAAACTATCCGCAATAAACAATAAACTAAATCCAATATTTTCTTTTTGTTCTAATAAATCAGATATAATTTGCAAGTTTAATGCTTTTTTATAATCGTCAGTAATTATTAAATAATAAGTATCAAAGTCAGTATAATTTTTTATTGTTCCAAAGTTTCTATCATAGTTAGTTCTATTTTTTAATATTTCTTCTAAATATAATGATATTTCCTTCATATCATCAACATTATTAGCAATATATCGGAATGTTTTTGTATCATTCCATACATGAGGCATCATTTTTACGTAATTAATATCTATTTTCGTATTTTCATCAAGTAAAAATATAATTTTCAATTCATCATAGCTATGAAAAGTTGTAAGTTGCATTAGTAAATAATGAAGAAAATTCGCTTGATTGATAATGTTTGCTTCATCAATAATAGCAGAAATTTTATTATCTAAAAGAGAAAACGTTATTGGAACATTATCAAGTAATTTTGACTTGTTTACAAGTCCTTTTAAAATATCATGTAGTGCATCATCATCCATTGTAAAATGCTCTTCGGGATATCTTATATCTATATCGAGAGGTAGTGTTCCAACGCCTAATCGTACTCTTAAGAAGTCCTGATTATCTATTCTACGTTCAAACAAACGCATATCCTTTTTTATAATTATTCTTTCACACTCTTTAACATCAGGATAATTCTCATTCAAGATTTCTCTTTGTTTTAACATTATCTCATCTATGTTTTTGCTACGATTATTAATATAATCACTATATCTTTCTCTTCTTTTTTTCTCTAACTTAATTTTTTTTCTATTCTGATATCTTCTATTAAGTATTGGCCAAACAACAATTCCAGAAAGCATTGCAATTGCAATTGCCAAAGAAGGAAGAATATCACCAAATTTACTTCTTCCAGAAGAATAATTATTTAAAGCAGAAACAAGAGTCACCATTGATATCATCCCCATAGATAACATTGGTCCGATAACATATGCAATAGGAGTGTCATCAGGTTTTTCCTCCGCCGGTGGTGCATCTACATTAATAACTTCTCTTTCAATAATGCTTCTTATGTTTGGAGCTCTTAAAAAATAATCAGCTTCACTTATTTCAATATCAGATTCCTCATCATCTTTAATAAAAGGAACCATCGCTTCTTTTTTTATAGGTATTAATCTTTCATTAGTAGTTACCGTGTTGTTTGGATTATTAATAAATAACATATTAGCCATATATATAATTTTTAATCCATAAATAAATATAACATCCCCATTTTGCAAATAACAAGCTGACGAAACTATTTTATCATTTATATATGAAATAGAATTTCCTACTGGTTCAAAACGCCATAATCTATTTGCATTGGTAATTTTAAATTGTTGATTATCTATCAAATTAGTGTTATATATAATGCTTGCATTACTAGTATTTCCAATTATTAGTTCTGATGTACCAGATATAGAAAACTGTGTAATAGTATTATCATATATATCAGAACACCATATAAACCCCATGTCATTAGTTTTAGGAAATGATAATGCATAAAAAGAGTTTATTTGTAAAGATACTCTATTTAATGATTCATCCTTGTTCTTTAAAATCTTAACATCCTTACTACTTTTCATTATCCACTGATTATTATCGCATTCAATACTTACATAAATATTATTTGAATCATGAATCATATAATTACCACTAATTTTATTTGGTAATTCTAGTTTTAATAGTTTATCTTTTAGCATTAAAACAACGAGCATAGAGCACCCTCCTTTATCTTTATATAAATTTTACCATAAATACTAAAAAAAGAACATAGAAAAAGAACTAATCTTTTAATTTTTTGATTAATTCTTCTTTTTCCATCTTATTATAACCTTTTATACCTTTTACTTTAGCCATATATTTTAACTCTTCTATAGATAAATCAGCCCTATCTATATCGTCACCTTCAATGTAACCATTATTAACAAGTTGTTCAATTTGTTCCTTTGTAATTGTCTCGTATCTTAATAATGTTTTAGCAATTACATCAAGCAAATCTTTATTTTCATTAATAATTTTCTTTGTTACATCATAACACTCATTAATAATTTTTCTTTGTTCTTGGTCAATCTCAAACGCAACTTGGCTTGAAAAATTACGTGATTTATTATAATCTCTACCTAGGAATACACTTGATTCCTGATGTTCAAATTGAACAGGTCCTAACTCACTCATACCATACTCTGTAACCATTGCACGAGCTATCTTAGTTGCTTTTTCGAAGTCATTATGTGCACCAGTTGTTATTTCATTAAACTGTGTTTCTTCTGCAACACGTCCACCAAGTAAACCGCTAATTGTTTCAAGTAATTCTTTCTTAGTAGATAAGAATGTTTCTTCTTTTGGTAACATTAAGTTATAACCACCAGCAGCTCCGCGAGGAATAATAGTAACTTTTTGTACTTCATTAGCTCCCTCTAACTTAATACCAACAACTGCGTGCCCTGCCTCATGGTATGCAACAACTTCTTTTTCATGTTCAGTATATTGTTTACTCTTTTTAGCTGGTCCCATAATAACACGGTCATGCCCTTCATCAATTTCTGCCATAGTAATCTTTTCTTTACCACGACGCACTGCAAGTAGTGCCGCTTCATTTAGTAAGTTCTCTAAATCTGCTCCACTAAATCCTACAGTTCTTTTAGCAATATTTTCAAGATTTACACCACGTGCAAATTTTTTTCCTTTAGCATGTACTTCAAGTATTTCTTTACGTCCCTTAACATCTGGTAAGTTAACTGTAATTTGCCTATCAAATCTACCAGGTCTAAGTAGCGCTGGATCAAGTACATCTGGTCTATTTGTAGCAGCAATTATAATAATTCCTTCATTTGCACCAAATCCATCCATTTCAGTAAGTAATTGGTTTAGAGTTTGTTCACGTTCATCGTGACCTCCACCAAGTCCTGCACCTCTTTGACGTCCAACTGCATCAATCTCATCGATAAATATTAAACATGGAGCATTATGTTTTGCTTGTTTAAACATATCACGAACACGTGATGCACCTACACCTACAAATAGTTCAACAAAGTCAGAACCACTTATGTAATAGAATGGTACATTAGCCTCACCAGCAACTGCTTTTGCAAGTAATGTTTTACCAGTTCCTGGAGGACCTACAAGAAGTACTCCTTTAGGAATACGCGCTCCCATACTTTGGAATCTTTTTGGTTGTTTTAAGAAGTCAATTAACTCTGCAACCTCTTCTTTTTCCTCTTCTAACCCTGCTACTTCTTTAAAAGTAACTTTATCTTTATCACTAGTAAGACGAGCTCTACTTTTACCAAAATCCATTGATTTATTAGCGGCACCCATTTGTCTTGTAATAAAATAGAATCCAATACCAACTATTAAGAATAATGGCAATACATTAAGTAAGAAAGATAAAAATATACTAGATGAAGGATCAGCAGCAGCTTTTACCTCAAATCCATATTCATTTCTACCTTCATAAAGTTCTTTAATAGTCTCATCTGCTAGTGGTGCAGAAGCTTTAAATGATTCATTATCTTTATAACCTTTCATCTTACCAGTTAATTCATATACTCCTGCATTATTATTTGGAGTAATCTTTAACTCTGTTATTTTATTCTTATCCATTGATTTAATAAGTTGGCTGTAAGATAAATCATTTACTTTCTTATTAAGTACAGTAAAGAAATAAATTACACCAAATATAATAAGTGCAAGTAATATATATGAAAATATACTCTTTTTAACAACTTTTCTGTTCATATTAACATCCTTTCCATAAATTCACGTGTTTATAACTCGCATAAAAGTATTATATCATACTTTTCTGAACTTTTACTATCAAATTTAGATTTTTTTAATCCTGGTAACCAAATTATTTCATCATTACTATCAACAACTATTGGATAGTTATCTCTTTTATCAATCGGCACCTTAGAATCTATAAATATATTTTTAATTCTTTTAGCCACATCCATATTCTTAATTACCATTTTATCTCCAATTTTCCTATTTCTAACATAAAGTGGTAATTTAATTTTACTACTATCTAAATATGTTACATAATTGTCAGTCTTAGTAGAATTATCTACTCTTTTAATAACTCCATAACCATTTATATGCACTCTACTTTTTATTTCATACTTATAACTCTCTTTTTCATCATTCTTTATAATATATGCATTAGTATATGATTTTACAAATTTAAAATTTCCTGGAATGTCTATTACTACATTAGATTTATTACTCATAATACAATTATATATTGTACTCATATTTTTATCTGTAATCATATAAATATTATCTTTATAGTATTTATACAAGTATTTAGATAGTATACTTTCAACAACTATTTTATCCTCTTTAAGTAATAATTTTAAATCTAACTTATCTTTAGTTACAATCTCATTATATCTACCATCTACATATTTATTAAAAAAATCACTTACACTCCTAATCTTATTTGAAAATTTTAAAAACTTTTTATGCACATTCTTGTTTTCTTCTTTAAGCATAGGTAATATATATTTACGATATCTATTTCTTGTATATACATCTTTCTTGTTAGACATATCTACTGCATACCATAAATTCTTCTTATTCATATACTCTTCTATCTCTTGCTTTGTCATAGTAATTAATGGTCTAATAATACTATAATTACCAAGATTAGTTTCTCTATTAAATCCCGTATAACCAGAAACTGTACTACCTCTTACAATCCGCATTAGTATTGTTTCCATTAAATCATCACCATGATGAGCAGTTAATAAATATTTAGCTTTATACTTACTTACTAAACTCTCAAAGAATTTATATCTAACTGTTCTGGCATAATCGTGAAAATTATCAGTACCATATTTATCTATAATCATATATTCAAATATCATATTATTATTTTTACAGTATTCTTCTACCATCTTTGCTTCATCATAACTTTCTCGCCTTACATTATGGTTTACATGTGCAACTATGATATCGAAGTTTTTCAATTTTCTTACCTTTAGCAACATATCTAAAAGGAACATCGAATCTGGCCCACCTGATACTGCAACAACAATTTTATCGTTATTTGACACTAATCTATCTAAATAATCTAATACTTCCTGCATTCAATCACTTCCAACACGTTATATTTTAGTATAAAACCTACTTGATATCAAGAAAAATGTATTTTTTTTAAGAAATTTGTAAAAAAAGAAGGAATTTTAAAAGTTTTAACTAATAATATAATAGGGAGGGAAAATATATGTCAGATAAAAAAACTTTTATACTTTAAGTGCCGATCCAGTATTTAAAAATGTCTTCTATAGAGATGATAATCTTCTTAAAAGATTCTTAACTGATATTTTGGTTGTTTTTTATGATAATGTACAAATTAAGAAATTTAAAGTACTAAATAATGAACTAACCAAAGATAGACTTTATATTAGAAATAAAGTTGTAGATATTTTGGTTGATATAGGTACTAAAGTAATAAATATTGAGGTTAATGTGAAATATGATGATTATAGAATTTATAGAAATTTTTTCTATCTTGCACCATCAACAATCGCGAGTATGAAAAAAGATATAAAATTCGTAGATATAAAAGAGCATGTTCAATTTAATTTCAATTTTAAAAAGAATTATAAAAAAAAATGGTATAATTCAGGTAAACAAAAGGAATATTATGAAAAATTTAAAAGCATCATAATGTTTGGATTAGCTGATATGAACTTAAGAATCTGGAGGATAGTGATGACTATATGAAAAAGATTAAGGATGATGTTATAAAACTTAATGGAGAACCTAACTTTTATCAGGCTATGACTGATGAGGAAGATAGAGAAATGATAGAAAATAGTATCTTTATTAGTGGTAAACAAGAAGGAATAAAAAAAGGTATTGAAGAGAATCAAAAGAACATCGTTAAGAATATGAAAGAAGCAAATTATAAACCAGAAGACATTGAAAAAATCACTGGACTTAGCATAAAACAAATTGAAAAGATATAAAGCATACACACTTTATATCTTTTATTATAACTATTTATGATATGTTTCATTATTATTAATCTTAAATACTCTATAAATCTGTTCTAGTAACATTACTCTAAATAATTGATGAGGAAATGTTAAGTCAGAAAATGATAATCTAAAATTACTACGATTCTTAACTGAATCACTTAATCCATAAGAACCACCTATTACAAATACTATATTTGAATAATTATTAAATACAGTATCTATTTTTTTAGCAAATTCCAAACTAGATAATCTATTGCCTTCAATTTCCATAGTAATAACGTAATCTCTATCTTTAATATGTTTTAATATATCATTACCTTCTTTATCCATTATTTCGGTAATACTACCTTTATCAATATCATTTACCTCAATTGTATTAAGTTTAGAATACTTACTAATTCTTTTACTATATTCTTTTATTGCATCACTAAGATACTTTTCTTTAATTTTACCTACACATATAACAGTTATCAAATTACATACTCCTTAGATACTACATTTTGTTTAGCTATTTTTATATTATTAAATTTAATATTCTTATTTTTCAATTCATTATTTAAAGTAACAAGCGCAAGTTCTTCAGTATTATTTTGTTCACTTAAGTGGGCTAGATATACTATCTTAGTATCAGGCCCAATAAACTCTGATAAATAATATGCCGAATCTTGATTAGATAAATGTCCTGTATCACCAATAATTCTAATCTTAGTGTGATGAGGATATCTAGAATTATTCATAAGCATCTCTGGATCATGGTTACTTTCAAATATGTAAATATTTTTATTATATAATTTTTTAAAGTATCTTTTATTTATATAACCAGTATCAGTAATATATACACAACTTTTACCATCTTCTTCAACTATAAAGCCATTAGAATCCTCAGTATCATGTGATGTTTTAATACTAGTGATTTTCACACCATCAATTTCATACACAGTAGGAATATCATATACATTACTAATGTTAAGCCCTGACTCTTTAAATATTTTCTCAGTCATATATACTTTAGGATTATACTTTTTTGAAAATACTCTAAGTCCTGCAATATGATCAACGTGAGCATGACTTATTAAAACCATATCTATCTCTTTAGGTTCAACACCTATACTTTTAAGACTTCGCTCTACATAAGCAGAACTGTTACCTATATCAATTAAAATCTTATGATTACTTGTTTCAATATAAGAACAGTTCCCCTTACTTCCGCTTGATAATACACATACGCGCATTTTATAAATAATTCTCCGGATTAACTACACAAGCATACTTCTCACAGTTACGTATTTCAAAATGTAAGTGTGGTCCAGTTGCCCATCCACTTGATCCGACATATCCTATTTGTTGTCCACGCTCTACTACACTTCCAACATGTAGACCAGATACAAATCCTGACATATGACCATATAGAGAATAGAAGCCATTATTATGATTAATAATAATATGATATCCATAAGTACTAGCATATTCTATTTTAGTAATTACACCATTGTTTGTTGCATAAACTGGAGAACCATAACCAGTACCAGCAATATCTAAACCAGTATGGAAATTACCTTCACCAAACACTGCAATACGATACCCAAAACGAGAACTTATTGTATAACCACTAGCTGTAGGCCATCCCCAAGATGATGTACTACCTACACTTGGAGTTACTTTAGTCCCAACTGTAACCTTTTTATCAACTGGATTCTTGACAGTTTCTTTACTAACAGGCTCAACATAAGCTATCTCGCCATTAACTGACTTTACGTTCTGAGAAACTCTATCTAAGCCCTTTTCTCCTTCTTGAGTAACTATCTGCTCTCCTTCAGTTATATTATCATCATATACCTCAACCGTACGATAATTAGACTCAATATCACTAACACTATATTTCTCTTCTACAATATTTATCTGCGGATCAACCTTAGCTATTTTAACCTCTTTTCCAGCATATAATAAGTTATCTTCGCTAGTATATTCTGGATTAGATATTAAAAATTCTTCCACACTTATTTGATTATTATAAGCAATACTACTAATAGAATCTCCAGTATTAACAGTTACAGTTGTCTCCTCATGATTATCTCCGTACAATAAGTATTGTGATAACTCAGTAGAATCAGTATAAATCTTCTCATCAGTAGAAATATTAACTGCTTTATAAGCAATATCTTCTGCTACATATACATTATTAATAACTTCTCCCGTACCATCTATCTCTGCTTGATTATCTTCCTTATAATTATTATATCTATTATCCCCAACAAATATAGAGGCCATAGTATCTATTGAATCACTAAATATCTCGCTATCAGTAACATAAACATAGGATTCACTACCATCTTCTTTTTTAATTGTAAATCTATATCCCGGTATAGTACAATTCTTTTTAGATATAATCTTCTTATACATCTCACCAGTAGATACAGTAGAAGGTTCATAAGTAAGTACTTTCTTCATTTCAATACCATTTGGAGTATATATCTTATCAGACTCTAAGTATATCTTATTCTCTTCATAATATTTATTCATATCAGTTATATCACTACTAGTTAAGTTCCATAACTTGTTATCACTATAATACTTAATATTATCATACTTAGAATCACTAATATTTAGTTTGCTCTTATTATTAACTAAGTAATTAACTTTATCCTTAGTACTCATTGCCTTAAAAGCATCATCAGTAATATCATTAATCACTTCATTAGTATCATTAATTGCATTAATCTTAGTTTCATAATCCCTAACATTATCACGAATAATATCAGCCTGCGAATCAATATAAGTTTCTAGTTCCCTTTTTGATTTAATAGTACCAAGTTGTTCACCATCTAAATATACTTGATAATAACTATTAGGTACCTTAGACTTAGTATTAGTAAAACCTAAAAATATAATTAAAAAACTAACTAGTATAACACCAAAAACATAACCAACCTTTTTCATGACACACCTTCTTCAAAATTTGCAACATTTGCAAACGTACTTGTATTTCTTTGAAATATTAATGGAATATCTTTTAGTGGACCATTACGATGTTTCCTAATTACAAACTCCATTAAACTATTCTCTTTTTCTCTCTCTTCATCAGAACAGTGCAAGAATGCAACAATATCTGCATCCTGTTCTATCGCACCTGACTCTCTTAAATCGCTAAGCATTGGTTTCTTATCTGTACGCTGTTCAATACCACGCGATAACTGTGATAAAGCAATAACCGGCACATCAAGTTCCATAGCCATAGTCTTTAAGGCACGAGATATATCAGATACCTCTTGTTGACGATTCGCACCACTTTTACTATTACCTTGAATTAATGTTAAGTAGTCGATTACTACAATATCTAAACCTGATGGTGATGCAGCAAGCCTTCTACACTTAGCTCTAATCTCATTAACCGTAATACCTGCTGTATCATCAATAAATATACGACTTCCTGATAATCTACTAACTGCTTCATTAACACGTTTCCAATCACTATGCTCTAAATTACCAGTCTTAAGTTTACCTGAATCAATCTGACCAACTGATGCAAGCATACGCATCGCAAGTTGTTCTGCACCCATCTCCATGTTAAATAGAGCAACACTCTTTTTAGCATTAATCGCAATATTATTAACCATATTAAGTGCAATCGCAGTCTTTCCCATACCAGGACGTGCTGCAATGATAATTAACTCATGAGGATGAAACCCAGATGTAATCTTATCTAGTTCATAATAACCAGTTGGAATACCTGTAATATCTCCTTTAGTACTAGCTAGCTTTTCTAAATCACTTTGTGTTTTAACTAAAACCTCACCAATAGTCTTAAACTCTGTAGAACGAATATTTTTAGATACATCAAAAATCTTTTTCTCTGCAGTTTCAATTACTTCATTAATATCTCCTGATGCATTATAACTTTCAGTAATTATACTTGTAGCCTCATCAATTAACTTACGTAATATATACTTATCTTCTACAATCTTAACATACTCATCAATATTAGCAGCAGTAGGAACACTTTCAATAACCTCAGTTAAATACTCAATATCACCTACTTGTTTTAACCATCCATGATTATTTAACACTTCAACTACAGTAGTTAAATCAACACTCTTATTATTGTTATAAAGTTCCTCAATGGAAGCAAATATCTTCTTATGACTATCTAAATAAAAAGATTCTTCACTTAAATTTTCAAGTCCTTTTTCTAATGCCTTCTTAGTTAAAAACATCGAACCAATTACAGATTGCTCTGCATCAATATTCTTTGGAATCTCTTTATTCATAACTCACCTACTTTACTAAATTAACTTTGACCTTCGCAACCACCTTTTTATGTAATTCAATATCTACAATATGAGTACCTAAACTACTTAACGCACTATTAATTATAATACTCTTCTTATCAATATCGTACCCTAATTCCTTTAAAGCACTCGCTATCTGTTTCGCACTAACACTACCAAATACCTTATCACCACTACCAACCTTTACCTTAAACTCTAACTTAGTAGCTTCTAACTTCTTCTTAATACCTTCACATTCTTTAATTAGTTCTTCTTCTTTAATTTTCTTTCTCTCATTACTTCTATCAAGATTTCTTAAGTTTTCACTACTAGCTACTATAGCCTTAGAATCATTAACAAGATAAGTTCCATAACCATCCTTTACATTAAGAATATCCCCTTTTTTACCCTTCTTCTTAATATCTTCTAACAATATAATCTTCATAAACACCTATCCTTTAATCATTACTTTTTAATTGATTTAATAATAATCTCTTTAATCTCAGATAACCCCTTAGTACACTTCGCACCACAACTAGTAGTAGATCCTCCGCCACCTAGCTTACGTATTACCCTAAGTATATCAACCTCACCAATACTTCTAGCAGATACACCATACTCAGTATCATTAATCTTAGCCACTACAAATGAAGCCTCAATATTATCAAAAGTAAGAAGACTATCTGCAATCTCCGCAAGAGTCTCAGTCTTACTAATATCAGGTAAAATGCATAAAGCAACATTACCATTTATAGTAATACTATTCTTAATATAGTCTGCACGCCTTACATAATCATCCTTACTCTCTTTAAGTAATTCTTGTTTTAAAGTTACATCCGCACCTAACTCAACAAGAATACTAGCAGCTTTATATGTACTAGAAGTAGTCTTTAAATTATAACCATTAGTATCAATTTCAAGACCACCAAGCATAATAGTAGCTACACTTGAATCAATAGATACCTCACTATACTCTAGATAATAAGTAACAAGTTCAACCATACTAGATAAACTATTATTAATATATAATAGTTTACTCCCTTTTGGACACTTTCTATCCTTAATATGATGATCAAGAATGACATAATCTTTACAATAATCAAAAATATTACTATTTTCGAATCTATTAACCTGATGTACATCAACAACAATAAGTAAGATATTCGCAAGATTATCAATATTACTACTGTTTACATACTTAACACCACTAACACAACTAATAGCCTTACGCATAATCTCACTATAATTATTACCTTCTAAATATACATAACAGCTCTTGCCCATTGCACAAACCCTATTATATATACCAAGAGAAGCACCATAACAATCCAAATCAGGATAACTATGTCCCATAACAACTATATTATCATAATCATCATACAATCTATCTAACTTTTTAAACAAATCCTCCATAGCATCACCCGTATAATTATTATACACTAAATCAAAAATAATTTAAACACAAACCCACTAAAAAACTGAATAACTATAATTACTCAGTTTCTATAATTCAAACTAACCATTCATTTTAATTCATCGATAACTGATAAGGATCATCACTTTTACCTGTTCCTGATGATATTTTAACAGACGATGATAGGTATAGAGTTGGACGAATGCCACTAGTAGCATTAACATAATAATAATCAAGTGTTTCACCTAAGTGTAAAAGAAATGCTCTATTATCATAACCCAATAATGGTGATAATAGCCAATGATCAGAATTATTATTTGTATTATAAATCCAGCTATTCATTTTTCCATTTGAGTATCCACAATTATAGCCTCCATTATTATAACAAGTATTATCTACACCTAATGCATACGTATATGAAAAATCGCTTGGATACATTAAAGCTATTTTTCCATTCCATGATGTGCTTCTTCCACTATACACTGTTGTTCCTATTTCAAACATATAGCCAGATTCTGCACCAAATTGATTGTTATTATTTCCACCCAAATAATAAACAGCATTTTTTATCATTTCTTGTGAAGATAAATCTAATTCATTATAATAATCCCCATTTAAATATGTATTTAACGAAGATGTAGACCATTCATTAACATTACTTGAATCCCATGCCATTTTTTTCGCTAGTTTATCATTTCTTACTATCTTTATTCTTTGTTCTTTTTTACCATTTCCATCCTCTACTGTAAACACCCCAACTATTCTCCATAATTCATTATTAAATGTTACATAGTTATAAGGATCATTTCCTATATATCTGTAATCAGTAAGTGCTCCTGTTTGTTCTGTTGCAGGATGTTCAAATGTATACATTTCATGTGTATTTCCATCTGTATATTTTGTTACAGATTTTGAATTAGTTTTCTTAACTAAATATTTAACAGCAGTCATAATCTCACCATAATGATAATATCCATCTTCATCATTCTCATCTAACACTTCTTCATTGCCAACTTTACACTTTGTTAAATATACTGTACCATCAGGATTTATATGAACATCACAACTTACTTCCTTATCTAATTGTGGTAATTCTAGAGTTGTATAATCACTAGGATACTCATTATGTTCATCGTGATAAGCCTTTAATGCATTCTCTAAGTTCTTACCATATGTATCTACATATTCTTGATTAGACATCTTAAGTATGCCATAGTGATAATAACCATCTACTTCTTTATCATTCTTTACTAGTTTCCCATTTACCTTACATTCTGACAAGTATATTGAATAATCTGGATTAATTCTACTAGTCTTACATTCTACTTTATTACCCTTATATTCTATTTCTAATTTATCAAATGTATCTGGATAAGCTAAATGTTCTAATTGATAACTTGCCATGGCATATTCTACTGCTCTACCATATCCATCTACACTTCTTTTGTTTGCAACATCTTTTACTCTTCTTATTATATTTAAAAGTAAAGGTGCGACTATTAATGATATAATTGCAAGTATTACTAATACTGCTATTAATTCTATTAAAGTAAACGCTTTATTCTTCTTCATTATTACCACCTACATATATCTTTTCTTAACTTAAATTAATTATACCATACTTTGCGCGTAATAGAAGAACTTTTTATTAATTTTTATAAATTTATATATTGATATAGTTGTATTGTTAGTATATAATGAGTTTGAGGTGGATGGTAATGAGAAAAATAAATATAAACTATGCGATAGCTAATTTAGAAGAATTAGTGAATAGTGTTAATGAGAATGATGATGAAATAACTATTATATCTGGCAATAAGAGTGCAGTAATGATTAGTGAAAATAAATGGAAAAATATTTGTGAAACATTAGAATTATATAGTATTCCAAATTTAGTAAAGAATATCAATAATATTAGAAATAATGAGGACTGGAATAATGCTACTGAATATGATAAAAATAATTATTAATCAAATCAAAATCACTTAAAATAATTTATTAAATAGTATATATTATTCATGTACAACTATACTTTGTCTCATATTTTTTATAATATATATCGAATTTCTATGATAGGTTCTTTTATTTAATATAGTTGTACACTAAAAGAGATTAAAACTCCATCTAATCTCTTTTTTCTAGCCTTTTAGTAATATTATAGAATTCTATACTATCCATAGTTTCATATATCTTATAATTAAATTCTATACTATTTTTTAATGTATGTTCATATACTTTATTATCAGTTAATGATACATATGTAATAGTATTTCCTACTCTATTTGTAATAACATATTTATCTAATGTATCTTGATTAATAATAATCATTTGCTTCTTATACTCACTTAATATAATAGCTTTATTACTTAGCTTACCTTTAATATATTTCTTTTTATTCTGTATCTTAGTTCTTTCTTTTAAAGAAGCAATATCTATTACTTTATAACTTATATCTGCGCTAAACTTAGTAGGCATAAAATTAGTATAATAGACTTTATTACTAATCTTTATTTTATGAGTGCTCTTATCTTTATCTAAGTATAATCTATAAGTATGAATATACTTCTCAGTAATATTATATACATAATAGTAATCACTATCTATACTTATTATTTTACCCTTACCTACACTATGTTTTTCTTTAAGTTCACGTAAGAATCTATTTTTATAAATATTAATAAAACTTTGTGAATCTAATTTAACTATATCAGTTAATTTAATTCTTTTCTTTAAAGATATTACCTTAGTGTTTTCAAAGTTAAAAGCATAACTAGTACCATTAATTATAAATATATGTTTACTTTTAATACTATAATACACTTGATGAGTATATAAGTTATATTCATCTAAATCATATACATAGAATGTTTTATTATCATAATTAATAATATCTCCAATATCATAATAGAAATTAGATTTCTTAAGTATTTTAGATAATTCTTTATTCTTATATTTATTATTTAATACTATTAATCTTTTAATAATTCTATTCATATCTGAATTATCAAGTATATCAATCTTTCTAATTATTCTATCATTAGTTAATATATGTACTTTACTTAAATAAGCATAACTATCTTTATTTAGTGAATATTTATCTTTATTAAGCAAGTACTTATTAAATATATTAGTAGTTGTACCAGTACATGATAATGCATAATACTTGCCTCTTTTCTTATTTATTATTATGTAAGGACCCTCTCTATGTCCTATTGAAATAGATTCTTCTTCTATATCACTACTATATCTTTTAGCCCACACAATATCTTTTTTATGATATGGGTTTTTATTATGTGCAAAAAAATTTGCGATAATCTTTAGTATGTTCATATGTTCCTTTCTAAATTAGAATATTAATTATTATATTCTAAATAATCGCAATTCTCTAATTTATAAAGGGAATAATCATTATTAGTAGGCACACCTTCAAAGTATTCTCTTATATATAGACTCACTCCAGCATGTGTGACTATAAGAATATTTTGATTTTTGTACTTAGTTGTAATCTCATCAAGAAAGTTAAATATTCTATTTTTAAAATCAATTATGTTTTCTATACCTAACTTAGTATCAGGACTATTGAAATCAATACTCTCTTTTATTTCACTTTTTAATTTACCTTCTAATACTCCGTTACATCTTTCAATTATTCTATCATCAGTAATAATTATATTTTGTGTGATTAATTGTGCGGTAGCATAAGCACGTTTTAAAGGGTTAGAAAATACTTTATCAAACTTAATATTAGATAGTTTTAAAGATAAATATTTAGCTTGTTTAATACCAGTTCCATTTAATTCTATATCCATTCTACCTTGATATCTTTTTTCTAAATTCCAATCAGTTTGTCCATGTCTTACAACTATAATCATATATACTCTCCTTTATAATATTAGGTGGATTGCTTTGGAAGATTAAACATATTATTAATTATCACAACGACTCTCACCTCACATTTTATCATAAGTATAACTAATAATAAATGTATTAATCCCCTCTATATATATTATTAGTTAAAACTTTTAAATTTCCTTCTTTTTTTGCTAAATTTCTTAAAAAAAATATAAGTCATACTTATATCTTATCTATTTGTTCCTTGGTTAATCCAGTAATATTAGCAATATCATCTACTTTATAATTAGCTTTTTTCATCTTCTTAGCAATTTCTAATGTAGTTTCTTCTACTGCATCTGCAACTGCATATTCAATATTTGCTTCATATGCTTCTTTTAAGAATTCTTCCCTGTCATAAGCAACTATTACATCATCTTCAAAACTATATTTCTTCACAATATCACTTATTCCTTTCAAGACTTGATTTCGCTTGCCGATTTTTTCTAACATTTTCTCTTCATAAATGCCGATTATTCCAACCGCAATCTCAAAGTCACTTAATTCATTTATGTTTTTATTGTAACATAAATCTCTATAAGTTGAAACATTGATATTGATAATTTTTACCATATTCGTTAATTTAAACTTTGGATCTTCATCATCATTAAGTGAAAAACTAACATATGGTTTATTATTAGTATTCTTTGTATTTAAATTAATCTGAATATAATACTTTTTAGCTTTTCTAATTCTTTCTCTTTCTTCTTTAGATAGTTTTTTATCTGGTTTATGACTAGCAGATGCTAATCTAAATATAAACTCAACATTTCTATCTATCTCATAAGCATTATAGACAGTATTAACCTCTACATTAACATAATCAAACTCTCCTATCTTACAAACTAAATCTACATATTTTTTCTGATTCAATCTATAATCACCTATAAGTTCATTATTAAGAATCTTTATTACTTTAACATCCTTATCAAGGATACTTGAAAGTAAATAATTAAGTCTTTCTAAATGTTCAGTATCTCCATAAACTTTCTTAAATAAATTATCTGACATAAGTGGTACTACCTCTCCCTTAGCTAGACGAATACCTCTTAAACTTCCTTCTCTTTGTTTAGGTTTTATACTATTCATAACATCAATCCTTCCTTTCAAAAATTGCTGCAGCACATCAGTTATATCAAATCTAAAAAGATTACGCAAATACTAGTTTTTCAAGTTTAACACGATAAAAATAACAATATTTTATAATTTACAAGTAAATTTTTATTATCTGTAATTACTAGATTGTAATCCATCAAAAAAAGTAAAATTGAAAAAATTACAAAAAAAACTATATCTTTTGGTGTTATTACCTAAAATATAGTTTTATTTATCTTTACTCCTAAGTCTTTCTGCTAGTAACTTTATCTTATTAAATCTATGATGTAATCCTGACTTAGTAATACTAGTACCAGTTTCCATAGTCATTATACGACTTAATTCAGTTAGTGATTCTTCTGGATACTTTAATCTATAATCAGCTGCCTCTTTAACTTTATCATCAAGTAATTCATAGGCATCTTTCTTTATAACATAATTAATATCATCTACTTGATTCTTCGCACTTTGAATAATCTTATCTACATTAGCTTGTTCACAATTGTTAATTCTGTTTATTTTGTTATTACGATTACGATATATTCTAATATTCTCATAGTATAATAGAGCATTAGTAGCTTTAATAATTCTTAAAAAATCAGTAATCTTTTCAGACTCTTTTATATATACAATATACCTAGAATCTCTTTTTAATATCTTACTATTAAGATTATAACTATCTAATATATCATTAATAAAGTTAGCATATTCTTCATTATCAAACGAAAACTCCATATGGTACTGCGATGTTTTAGGATCATTCACACTGCCACATGCAAGAAATAACCCTCTAATATATGCTCTTTTAGTATCTTCATCATCTATTAAATAACTATTAGGAACTATACTATCTAGCGATAAATCTTTAATAATATTATCTACATTCTTATATACTTCAAGACCATATATATAATTCTTATTATAATTATAACCCTTTTTAACGGATACTCTAATTAATGCATCATAATTATTCTTAAGTCTATTAAATATAAGTCTAGCAATCGCAGCATTTTCTGTAGTTATATTAAGTTTACTACTATTATCAATAGAGTTTTTAAGTAAACCAGATAGTTCTGATACTTGCTCTAATTTAGATAATTCTGATTCAACCAATTCATTTTTTATTCTGCTTGTAAAAGACATAGAATCACCTAATTATTCATTGCATAAAAGAATATATGAAAGCCTAGTTTTAACGAGTTATGTCTAATCATATTGTTATAGATGGTTACTAAATCATCACCTATTACTTGCATATCATAATCTTTAAAGTTTTCACTATCAAATATAACTGGATCTTTTTGTTCAAGTGTTTTATACTTATCAGCCATAGATGCATCTATATAACCATTGTTCGCAATAACTACATCTACTTTTCTTTTCTTAAGATATTTATTTAACATTTTTACATGATCTGTTACTGTAAAGCCATCAGTTTCACCAGGTTGTGTGACTATATTGCAAGTATAAAGAATTTTAGCCTTACTTTTAGACATTGCATCTACTATATCATCACAAATTAAATTTGGAATAATACTAGTAAATAGGCTACCCATACTAAGAATAATTAAATCTGCATTCATAATTGCATCTATTGCCTCGCGAGTTGGATTTGCTTTTTCTTTATAATATACTCTTTTAATAGTACGTCTATCTTTAGTAAGTTGTTCCTCACCTTCAATAATAGTACCGTCCATCATCTCTCCCATTAGAGTAACATTATCCTCTGTAAGAGGTACTACTTTACCTTTTAAATTAAGTATTTTACTAAGAGCCTCTATTCCTTCAGAAAGACTTCCTGTCATCTCTTCTACTGCAGTAAGTAGTAAATTACCTACTGCATGACCATTTAAATCACTTGTAGTTTTAAACCTATAATTAAATAATTGTTCAACTAAAGGCTCTGTTTCTGAAAGTGAAACAAGCACCTTTCTAATGTCTCCAACTGCAGGAATATTAAACTCTTCTCTAAGTATTCCTGTACTACTACCATTATCACATACTGATACAATAGCAGTTATATCAAGCGGATACTGTTTTAAACCATTTAGTAGATAAGATAATCCACTACCTCCACCTAATACTGCAACTTTCTTTCTCATATGTCACCATCCTTAATAAATTTATCTCGTATTAACTATATAATTATTTTGATTTGGATTTACTATCTGATATTTCTCTATCGTTTTCTAAATAATTACAACGAACTAATAATTCAGAGCATTTTATTTTCTTTTTGACATTAAAATCATATAAATATATATCTATTCCGTTATTATATAAATCACTTGAAATATCCAAAATATCTTGTAAATTATTACCTATTTTTAATCCCAATAAATACTTTCGATCTACTTTATGTTTAACTTGAACTTCATCTTGGAAAGATGAAATCGATACCTTTATTATATCTTTCTTTTTAAAAATTCTTTTAATTCCTCTATTATTTTTTTCATATTCTCTAAAAGCAATAACAGGACAACTATCATCTACTATTACAGATACATTATTTTTACTAAATGTTTCATATGAACCATATGGTATATTTTTATTAATGCTTAATGATATATAATCTAATCCATTCATTGAATCATAATCAGTAAAATTATCTACATGTCTAAGACCCATCTCAGATAAAATATTTTTACTCAAAATACCATATTTAAAAATATTTACTATATTTTTTTGTCTCGTTGAATGATAATACCAGTTATCATTTATTTCAAAATCTTTTCCATATTTATCTATTATTGTATATACTTGATTCATAATACCTCTAAACATTAAATCTAAAATAGCAAATATCTCCATCTTGCATTAAGTATTCTTTACCTTCAAGACGTACTTTACCTTTTTCTTTTACTATTTTCTCATCCTTATATTCTTCTAAATCTTTATAACTCATTACCTCAGCTCTAATGAATCCTCGTTTAAAGTCAGTGTGAATAATACCTGCACAATCAGGTGCTTTCATTCCATCTTTGAATGTCCAAGCTCTAACTTCATCTGTCCCTGATGTAAAAAATGTTTTTAACCCAAGTAAGCTATATGTTGCCTGAATTAGTTTATCAAGTCCACTAGAATCTACTCCTAAATCATTAAGTAATTCTTTTTTATCAGCATCATCTAGTTCACATAACTCTTCTTCTACCTTCGCACAAACACTTATTACTTTAGATCCCTCTGCATCAGCATAATCTCTAACTAATTTTAAATATTTATTATCACTATTACTAAGTTCATCTTCACTTACATTTGCAACATAAATAATAGGTTTAGCAGTTAATAAATTATAAGGTTTCATTATTAATAATTCATCTTCATCTAAATCAAGACTTCTAACTGCATTATTATTCTCCAAGCATTCTTTTAACTTAGTAAGTAGCGCAACTTCTTTTAAACCTTCTTTATCTTTAGACATTTTAGCCTTCTTCTCAATTTTAGAAAGTCTAGTTTCTACGATATCTAAATCTGCAAGTATTAACTCTATTCCAATAATTTCGATATCACGAATAGGATCAACTGTGGATTCAACATGAATAATATTTTCATCATCAAAACATCTAACTACTTCACATATTGCATCTACTTCTCTAATATGTGATAAGAACTTATTACCAAGCCCTTCTCCAGCATTAGCTCCTTTAACAAGCCCTGCAATATCAGTAAATTCAAATGTAGTTGGAACTAAACTCTTAGGTTTATATAGTTCATTTAAAAAATCTAATCTATAATCAGGTACCATTACAACCCCTACATTAGGTTCAATGGTCGCAAATGGATAATTTGCAGCCAGTATATGTTTTTTAGTAATTGCATTAAATAAAGTACTCTTACCTACATTAGGTAATCCTACTATTCCCGCAGTTAAACTCATAGTATCTCACCTCTCATAATTAATACATCTCCTTTATAACCATTAATATTCTACTATATTTTGGACTTTATTACAATAAAAAAGAAGATATAAAAATTTAACTTATTTATAACCTACTTAGTGAGAATTAATTATTACAATTATTAATAGTTATATCAAATGGTATACCATTATTATAAATTAATTGTTTTATAGCCATGTTAATATAAGTATTCATATCTAATCCTAGTCCTGCTAAAATATCATTAGCTTGTTCGTAATCTTTGCTATCAACCTGTACATTAATCTCGCTTGTTGGACTATTCATGCATATCACCAATATAACTATATCACCATATTATTATTTTTTCAATAGATTTAACAAATCTATTTACGATAATAATAATTTAAATTGGCTAAATTCCGCCGGTTTAAAATAATAAACAAAAAAAGGTATCAAACAATACCCAAATTAATGTCACATTCTTTTATAGACACTGCTCAATACAATTATTCTTATCCCCTATAATGACATTACACTATAATTATACCAAGTACAAATTTTGATACAATACATAATCTAAATAAATTGGAAAAAAGTGGTTATTTGAGTGTAAAGAAGTGTAAAGTATAACAAAAAAAACAATGCATATTACATTGTTATACTTGTATTAAATCCAAGCGGTAAGCCTATTAGATACCATCCTACTATTATTACAAAATAGATTAGAGTAAGTAGTATAATAGTTGGCATCATTTTCTTCATTGTACTAAATATAGATGTATTCATACTTGAGTCTTCTTTATATAAGAATCCTATTGCAATTATTAAATAAATGTATATTGGTGAGAATAACTTACCTACTGCATCTCCAGCTACAAATAATGTCTGTGCAAAAGATGGAGTGATATTCGCACGCATTAATACTGGTACAAATATTGGAGCTATTATATTCCATTTAGTGAGTGTTAAAGGCATAAGTATTGATATAAATATAATAGCTATAAACACTACAAACAATAATGGTACACCACCAAAGTTTAGGCCTCCTATAAAGTCAACTACATTAGTTGCAATTACACCACCAATATTTGACCATTCAAGCAATCCTATCATAATTGATGAGAAAAACAATAGTACAAATATATAACCAGTATTTTCAAATGACTTGGTAAGTGAATTAGTAGTATCATTACTATTTCTAATATTACCTGATATTCTTCCATATATATAACTGCATATTATTGCAAGTCCTACTATAATTAACATATAACCATTACCAAATGCTGAATCTTTACCAAACACTCGAGCAATATACACTTTATATGTATCGTTAAGTAGTATTCCTGAGAAAGGTAATCCTGGTATAATAGAATATATTACTATACCTAGTAATACCCCTGCAACTATTAATGAAGTAAATAGTGCTTTTCTAGATAAGTTATACTTATCTTTTTCATCATATCTTAAGAATTTCTTAACTAATAACTTCTCTATTAAGAATGTTGCAGATAAAGTTAATATTACTACACTTACTATTGATATAAAGTATGTTGAAAATAAATTATATGAATAAGATGTATCAATACTACTTGCAGACTGTGTAGTAATTATACCTAACATATAGTCTTGATAATTAGGTACTAGTCCTACTCCATAACCTATAGTTAAACCTAAGAACATAGTTATTATTCCAAGAGTAGGATTCTTACCAAGAAGTTTATAAGCAACACCAGCAAGTGGTATTAATAGTGAATAACTAAAGTCTCCAAGTATTGTTGATATTACTCCAATAAATACAAATATTAAAGTTATATACCTTGATTTAAGTTTAGTAAGAGGTCTTAATATATGCTTTAATAAACCACTAGATTCTAACATTGATACTGCCATCAATGACATAATTATATAAATAATTGAATCCATTAATGAGAAATTAATAATAGAATTATTAAGTATATACTTAATACCTTCCTTACTAAATATATTATTTACTGTTACTATTGATGTTTCAAGAGTACCTGCTTCTGTAATATTACCACTTACTTTAAATAAGTTTAGGATAAAACTTACAAGAGCTATAACTAAACACAAAAATATAATAGTAACAATTGGCCCTTGTTTCTTTAAGTTCCTTTTAAATTTATTTGTTTTATTCGCCATAATGCCTCCTAGATACTTACTACTTTCTTTAATTTTTTATTAAAATCTATTCTAGATAGCATAATAGATCTACCACAATTATTACATTTTATCTTAATATCTGCACCTACTCTTATTATAGTCCATTCATTAGACCCACATGGATGCTGCTTTTTCATAATTACTATACTACCTAATTTATAATCTTGCATTATGAATCACCACCTGTTTATAAGGAATAGATATACTATTTTTATTAAATGTATCTACTATCTTCCTTTTTAATTTACGGGATAAAGCAATTGAATTAGAATAATCCGATTTAATTACTAATCTAAATTTTAATCCAGAATCACCTATCTCATTTAAACCTAGTATATCTACCTTTTTAACGCCTTCTTCTTTTTCAAAATCAGTACACATTTCATTAATTACTTTATCTACTTTATCTAGTTTAGAATCATATGATACTTCTATGTCTACTATCGCATTACTATCATCCATACTATAATTTGTAAGTTCAGTTATATTTCTATTAGATATAATTTTAACTTCACCAGTATAGGCACGAATTCTAGTTGTACGAAGAGATGTAGAAATTACTTCACCTTTAAAAGATGATATCTCTATCCAATCTCCTATATTATATAATCCTTCAAATACAATTGAAAACCCTGATATAATATCTTTAAGTAAATCTTGTAAGGCAAGACCTATTACTAAACTAAATACTCCTAAAGAAGCAATAAATGATTTAGTATCAATACCAAACTCTTCAAGAATTATAGTTAAAGCAATAAAAAGAATAAAGAATCTAACAATATTACTAATTAGATTAACTATACTCTTTTGTCTTTTTATAGGTACTTTACTAGTCTTAATAAATAATAATTTACCTACTATTTTCTTAGAAATAGTAACTAATATTAGACTAATTAATATAACTGATAAAACTTTAATTAAACTATAATTAATAGTCATTATAATTCTCCTAGATTAATAATCTCTAATATTCTATTTAAATCTGCAACATTTTCAAAAGATATAATTAGTTTACTATCTTTAATCTTAACCTTAGTATCTAATCTATCTTTTAATACTTCTTCTAAATGAGCAAACTCACTACGAGATGGAATACGTTTACGATTAATCTTAACTTTCTTTTCACTCTCTTGAGACTTTGTTTCAACTTCTCTTACAGGAATCTTATTCTCTGCAATATCACGTGCCATTTCTATAATCTTCTCATCAGATTCTAGTTTGCTAAGCACTCTAGCATGTCCCATACTTATTTTCTTATTTACAACCATATCCTGCACTTCTTCAGGAAGTCTAAGTAACCCTAGAATATTAGTAACATGACTTCTACTCTTACCTACCTTTTCACTTAGTTGTTCTTGAGTTAAATGTAGATTATCAATCAATGATTTATAAGCCTTAGCCTCTTCAATCGCACTTAAGTTTTCTCTTTGTAAGTTTTCTAAAAGAGCAATCTCCATCATTTGTTCATCATTTAAATTACGAATAATAGCTGGAACTTTATCTAATCCTGCCATTTTAGATGCACGAACTCTACGTTCACCAGCAATTATTTCATACCCTTTAATACTTTTCTTAATAATAATTGGTTGAAATACACCGTGCTCCTTAATAGACTTTGCAAGTTCTGCAAGTGCATCTTTATCAAATACTTTTCTTGGTTGATAAGGATTAGGTCTTAATTCACTAATATTAACCTCAATAATTTCTTCCTTATCAGTTGTCTCATAGACATGTTTTTCAAAACTTTGTAAATCTAGATTCTCATTATTAAATAATTGTTCAAGACCAATTCCTAGTGCTCTTTTTTTAGTCTCCATTTCTTGCAATCACCTCTTTAGCTAAATTGATATATGCTTCAGTTCCCCTATTCTTAGGATCATAAGCATGTATTGGCTTACCATGACTTGGTGCTTCTGATAACTTAATTAATCTTGGAATAATAGTATCATATACTTTATCCTTAAAATAACTCTTTATCTCTTCTACTACCTCTAAACCTAAATTAGTACGATAGTCAAGCATTGTAAGTAATACACCTTCAATATCTAAAGTTGGATTCAATTTTTTCTGCGCAATCATTATTGAATTTAATAATTGCATTATACCTTCAAGTGCGAAAAACTCACATTGTACTGGTATAATTACACTATCTGCAGCAGCAAGTGCATTAGTAGTTATTAATCCTAATGATGGAGGACAATCAAGAATTATATAGTCAAATACATCTCTTATTTTACTAACTTGATTTTTAAGTTGCATCTGAGCTACAAACTCTGGATTTTGCCTAGACATATCAATTAACTCCATATCAATACCTGCTAAATTTATTGATGCAGGAATAACATATAAATTTTTAAATGGAGTTTTAATGATTACATCTTTTAACTCTGCTTTATCTACTAATAATTCATACACACTAGCTTTGTTTTCGCCTTTATTAACTCCAACTCCAGTTGTACTATTACCTTGAGGATCTAAATCTATCAATAATGATTTTTTACCAAGCAACCCTAAGGAAGCCGCTAAGTTTATACTAGAAGTAGTTTTACCTACTCCACCTTTCTGATTTACAAACGCTATTATTTTTGCCATATAATCACCTTTTTAAAACTTAATACCAATAATATATTATCATATTTTTTAAGATAAATCTATGATTTAAAAAATTTTAATCATGTTTTGTAAAATTAGTTATATAATATATACATATAATTTGAATTATAGACTACTTGTATATTACCTTTTATATGCATTCATGAGAAAATATAAATGATTATTTATACGAAGGAGGAAAATTATGAAGCAAGATATTTATAATACAATCGGTAAGAATATTCAAAAATATAGAAAGATAAAAGGAATTAAACAACACGATTTAGCTCAAGGACTATTTTTAAGTGACAGTTTTATTGCAAAATTAGAATCAAAAACTAGACAAACTATTTCAATAGATACTCTAGAACAAATTGCTGATTTCCTTGAAGTAGATATTACTGTATTTTTTGATAAAAGCGTTTTCAAAACAAAATAAGAGACCCGCGTCTCTTTTTATTTTATATTTTCAATCTCTTCATAAAATGGATTAATTTTTTTTATCAATGTTTTATCACTATCACAAGTATTATCTCTTAATTCTTTTAATACTTGCTCATCATATATTTCTGAATTAAACTCATAAAACTTTTTAATTACATATTCTACTAAATATTCATAATTAAATATACTATTAAGCATTATATTATTATTAACTACTTTAATAAAAGCTAACTCATCTTCATCATAACTATTCTTTAACTTAATATTCTCATATACATTAGAACACAAGTATTTTAACCATTTGTCTATATTATAATCCATTGAACTAGATTTAATAATCTTAACTGTATTTTTAATAACATCATTAAAGTTATTTATACCATCATAAGAATCCTTAATCATATCATTTATTACTCTAATAGTAATTTTACCTATTTCAATACTCTTTAATTCTTCATTATTATAATACAAACTAAAGTATCTTTTATACAACATAATACTAAATGGACATATATTAATTACATTATTAATCTTATTTTTATTAATTATATTAGTATTTATTGCATCCTTACCTTTTTTATCCAGATTAGAATATATATAAAATATATCTAATATCTCATCTATATTACTATTAAATATAGATATAACTTCATTAATATTATCAATATCATTTAGTAAATTATAAATATCAATAAACCTAGTATCTTCATCCATATAAAAATCATCAGTATCCACTATATTAATATATGTTGCCATATAACCATAAAAGATACTTGATAAATATAATTTTATATAATTAATCTCGCTAATATTATTAATGCCATAAAACTCATTTAATCCATCAATTACACCTTTACTATTCTCAATTAAATCTTGTAACCCATCTACATCATTAGAATAGTATTCTAAATTATCGTCTATTATCTTATATAAATCAGTAAATATTGCACTATCACTATTAATATCTTTTATTGCATAATAATCAAATAAACGCTTGCTTATATCTTTATTACTACCATTTATTTTATCAATACACATTCTCTTCGCACAGTTTCTATCCACACCACAAATATCTGCATAATGATAAAAAAGTCTATCATATTCACTAGGCAATTTTAGTATAAGTGCAATCTTAGTAATATAGTTATCATCCACAATACTAAGAATCCTTTTTAATTCAAGTAATAAATTATCAACATTATCCATACTATCCCCTGCATAATATTATAGTACAAAATTAAATTATTACAAGAAAAAAGCTACTGAAATTAGTAACTTACGCTTTTTTACTATCAGCTTTCTTTCTTAGTTCAGTATTAAGTATTTTCTTTCTAAGCCTAATATTAAGTGGAGTTACCTCTACAAGTTCATCAGAATTAATATAATCAAGTGCATACTCTAAAGTAATCTCTCTTGGTCTTTTCAACACTACAGTATGATCCTTACCTGCACTTCTTGTATTAGTTAAGTTCTTACCCTTTACAACATTAACTGCAAGATCATTTTCTCTTGAGTGTTCTCCGACTATCATACCTTCGTATATTTCTTCTCCAGGTTCTACAAACATTATACCTCTATCTTCAAGTGCACCTAAAGCATACGCTGTAGACTTACCATTTTCCATAGAAACAAGTACACCTAGTTTACGTTCTCCAATATCTACTGCCTCGTATGGACGATACTCTTTAAATGAGTGATTCATAATTCCATAACCCTTAGTTGTAGTCATAAAATCTGTAGAAAAACCAATTAATCCTCGAGATGGAATATCATAAAGCAATCTAGTTTGTCCATTAACATTACTCATATTAATCATTACCGCACCACGAGTACCAAGTTGTTCAATAATGCTTCCAACACACTCTTCTGGACACTCTATTTGTAATTCTTCATATGGTTCACATTTAACACCATCAATCTCTTTAATAATTACTTCTGGTTTTGATACTTGAAGTTCATATCCTTCACGACGCATGTTTTCAATTAATATACCTAAGTGAAGTTCACCTCGCCCTGATACAGTCCATGATTCATTGTCATAAGGTTTAATCTTTAAAGAGACATCTCTTTCCGTTTCTTTAGTAAGTCTTTCTTCAATCTTACGTGCAGTAACTAACTTGCCTTCTTTTCCACAAAACGGACTTGTATTAACACCAAAATTCATTTGTAATGTAGGTTCATCTATTCTAAGTAGAGGTAGAGCTTCTTCGTGACCTACTTCACATACAGTCTCCCCTACCGAAATATCAGGAAGGCCTGCAATTGCAATAATATCTCCTGCTTCTGCTTCTTCTATTTCAATTCTCTTAAGCCCTAAAAATCCATATAATTTTGCAACTCTAAACTGCTTAATAGATCCATCAACACGAACACAACTTACCATTTGATTAAGTTTAATCTTACCTCTTTTTACAAGACCAATACCAATTCTACCAACAAAATCATTATAATCAAGTAAAGCTGGTTGAAATTGTAATGTACCTTCACTAACCTTAGGATCAACAGCATTATCTATAATTAAATCAAGTACCTTAGTCATATCTTCTTCTTGTGTATTAATATCAGGTGAAAAACTTGATGTACCATTAACGGCAGATACATATACAACAGGGAAATCTAAATCGTCAACATCCGCACCTAAATCAATAAATAACTCCATTACCTCATCTACTACTTCTTTAGGACGAGCAGCAGGCTTATCTATTTTATTTACAACGACAATAGGTTTAACATGTGCCTCCATTGCTTTCTTTAAAACAAATCTAGTTTGAGGCATAGTTCCTTCATAAGCATCCACTACAAGTATTACATTATCAACCATATTCATAATACGCTCTACCTCTCCACCAAAATCAGCATGTCCAGGTGTATCTAGAATATTAATACGATAATCCTTATAATTAATAGCTGTAGTTTTAGCAAGAATAGTAATACCACGTTCACGTTCTATATCATTAGAATCCATAACACGCTCTTGTACATTCTCATTCTCCCTAAAAGTACCAGATGCTTGTAATAACTTATCAACCAAAGTAGTCTTACCATGGTCAACATGCGCAATAATAGCAATATTCTTCTTTTTCATAAACTAACTCCTTTTTCACACTCAGACAATTATACCACAAAATAAAAAAAAGTAAAGTTTTGTAAGTCAATCGCTTAAAAATAATTTGTAATATGAATAAGTGGTAAAATGGTAATGGTATATAATTAAAACGTAAGGATAAAAGGTGTTTTAATTATGAATTTGTTCGAAAGGTTTGAAGTATTAGAAGATCCAAGAGATACAAGAGGAAAAAAATATAAATTAATAGATATTTTAATTATGACAATATATGGATTATTATGTGGTTTAAAAGACTATACAAATATAGCAGATTTTATGAAATTAAAGGAAGATTACTTTACCGAATTATTAGGATTAGAGAATGGAACTCCATCACATGATTGTTTTTCTGATTTATATGCATCTATAGATCCAAAATGTTTTATGAAAGTTTTTATCGAGTGGACTAAAGATATATTAGAGAAAAAAACAGGGAAAAAAATTAGTATTGATGGCAAGGCTGTAAAAAGCGCGACAGATAAAATAAATAATGGAAATATTCCGTATATTGTATCAGCTTTTATAGGAGAAATTGGTCTTTCTATTGGGCAAGTAAAAGTTGATAATAAATCAAATGAAATCAAGGCTATACCTGATCTTTTAGATTTATTAGATATAGAAGGTGCAACTATAACTATAGATGCAATTGGTACTCAAGAAGATATTGCGAACAAAATAATAGACAAAGGTGGACATTACGTATTGCCTGTGAAAGATAATCAGAGAGTTTTAAGAAAAGAAATTAAATCACAATTTGATAGTTATAATAATTTATGTGGCAATCCTGATGTATATCATAAAAAAACAATAGAGAAAAATCATGGAAGAATTGAAGAAAGAGAATATTATTTAACATATAATATTTCTAAAATCACAGATAGAGAGAAATGGAAAACTGTAAGCGCCATTGCATATACAAGGGTTAAGAGAACTGGAAATGATGAAACGACAATCACAGATAATTACTATATTATCGATTATAAAATAGAAATAGAAAGGTTAATCGATGTTATTAGAGATCATTGGAGTATCGAATGCGGTTTACACTGGAGATTAGATGTGATTTTCGATGAAGATCACTCGACAAATAAAAAGGAATATTCAATTGAAAACTTATCAACATTAAGAAAAATAGTATTTAACTTAACAAGTCTGGATAATAGATTTGGTAAAGTACCATTACAAAGAAAATTAACAAGATATATGTTAGATTTTAAAAATATAGAAAAACTAATATTTGAGGTTATCCCAAATATTAGTTAACTTTTATAATTTTTAAGCGATTGACTTAAAAGTTTTGCATTTTACTTTTATAAATAACTATCCATATAAGAATTCTCCAGTTCCTTGATTGTAATAATATTTTTTTTCAACTTTATCATATAAACAAGCAACACCTTTACTATCTAACGCCGGAATATAATCTCTTTGTAGAACATCTCCTTCATAAATTTTAAAAGAATACATTTTTACTTTAGAATATCTATCTATACTGCCGTTATCATTTAAGGCAAACAAATAAATAGGAATTGCCGAAGAATTATAATTTAAGTTTGCTGAATTAGTAAAACTAAAACCATCTACATTAGCTTCTCTAACTTTAACATCAAGCAAATGAACATCATTTCTTAAGTCAACATTTATATTAGTATCAGTATATCCACCTCCGCCAGTTGATGATTTAAATGTATAAGATGATGTACCAAATCCAATGAAATTATTAGTATAATTATTAGTTCTACTTCCATATATTGGCCAAAGTGATCCAATACCACCTTGTAGTGTAATACCTGCTTGTATCCTCGTATTAGAGGTTGGGACTATTCCTGTATTTATATACTGTGTTCCTGTGCTTTCAATATAATTATTTTTTTTATAATTATCTGAAATAATAAAATCACCTGTACCTTGATTATAGAAACAATCTTTACTCACCTTATCAAATAAACACGGTATATCATTTGTATCTAATGCAGGAATAAAATCACGAACTAATTGAATATCTTCATAAATTTTAAAAGAATACATTTTTACTTTAGAATATCTATCTATACTGCCGTTATCATTTAAGGCAAACAAATAAATAGGAATTGCCGAAGAATTATAATTTAAGTTTGCTGAATTAGTAAAACTAAAACCATCTACATTAGCTTCTCTAACTTTAACATCAAGCAAATGAACATCATTTCTTAAGTCAACATTTATATTAGTATCAGTATATCCACCTCCGCCAGTTGATGATTTAAATGTATAAGATGATGTACCAAATCCAATGAAATTATTAGTATAATTATTAGTTCTACTTCCATATATTGGCCAAAGTGATCCAATACCACCTTGTAGTGTAATACCTGCTTGTATCCTCGTATTAGAGGTTGGGACTATTCCTGTATTTATATACTGTGTTCCTGTACTTTCTAAATATTCAACACGTTCATATTTTTTTCCTTCATTATCAACAAATATATTTTGATATTCAGATACATCACAATCATTTTTATTAACTATTTTATAACTAAAATCACCTTTTTTAATCATCATTATTACGTCATTATCTTTATTATTTATACCAACTAATTGTTCATTTACATACCCTTTATCAACAAGTGTATCTATAGATAAGCAATAACCATCATCATCTTGAAATTCATCAGGATTATCACTAACATATTTCTTTGCTTGTTCTATTACTACATCTTCTATCATTTTATTATTTGATTTTTTAGTTTTCTTTATTTGATTAATTATATTAGGAAATGTTAAGAGTACAATTAATGATATTATTATTATTACTGCCATTAATTCTACTAAAGTAAAACCATTTCTTTTATATTTATACATAGTTATTCACCTTTCTTATTCTTTGTAGTTTTATTTAACATCATTATAGCACACATCCCTCTTATTTTCTACACAATTTAATTTATTAATTAAATAATAAAAGATATAAAGTGGGTATACTTTATATCTTTTCAATCTCTTCAATGCTTAATCCAGTTATTTCTTTTATGTCTTCTACAGGATAATTCTTTTTTTTCATATTTCTTGCAATTTCTTTTTTAGCAGCAATTGAGCCTTCTTCTAAACCTTCACGTTTATATCTTATAACTCTACTGTTATATAAAAACTGTCTATCTTCTTCATCAGTAAGCCATTGATAAAACTCTGGGTCTTGATTTAAATCTAATACTTCCTTCTTAACCTTTTTCATATAGTCATCCTCATCCTTTAACATTTTCAATTCATTATCATTAAGACCAAACATTATAATGCTTTTAAATTTTTCATAATATTCTGTCTCTTTGCCTGAATTGTACCATGTATCCATAAAATAATCAACGTTTATGTCAATTGTTTTTATGAATTTAAATTTAGGAGTATGGGTAGTTATATTTTCATATCTAGACTCTTCAATTCCTTGTGCTTTAATTCCCGTAAAGTTAAAATTAAATTGAATATGGTCTTTGATATTAACATAGTCATCTCCCTTTTTAATTGATTCATTAAGTGCCTGAGTTAAAAAACAAAAATTTCTTATTTCAGTTTCTTTATCATAAGACAAATTAATTTCACAATTAATAATCTTATCACCAGTATCAACTCTAATATCAACTGTCTTATTCTTAATATAGAATCTATCTTTTGTTAGTTCTAAATTAAGTAGTTTTGCTTCTTTTACCATAATATCTTTATCATAGTATATCGATAAAATATCAGAAAGAAATTTCTTTAGAAGTTCTTCATCCCTGTAGAAAACATTTTTAAATACTGAATCGTACTTTAAACCAAAAAATTTTTTATTCGACATAATTTTCCTCCCTATATATATTATTAGTTAAAACTTTCAAATTTCCTTCTTTTTTTGATAAAATTCTTAAAAAAGTTTTCATCTTAATAAAATAGGAGTATTAGTTATTAATCTTTACTTCAAGTTTACAAAATATAGTTATTTATTCTAATGTATCTCTATCACTAGCTATTTCAGAAGATTCATATACTTTAATATTATTATAATCATCAATAGTTAAAAGTAATATATTTGCAAGATTGTCATATCCTTTAACTTTTAGTTGCTGTTCTAACCATTCTTTGCTTTTCCCAATACTTTTAAGGTTTTCATACATAATATTACCATCTATAATTATATTATTACATAGTCCTTCTTCTTTAACTTTTAATTTCATATCACTAGTATTAACTGGTCTATACTTAGATTTAGGTAAGATACTTAAATCTCCATTTGCTTCAAGTATTGCATATTCTATCTGACTTATATCAAAGTATCCATTAATACGACATTGTTCTAATACATCATTTACTTCCATACGATATTTCCTTAGATTATATATATTAAACTTACCTTTTTCTATTAATATACTAGGAGTACCAACTACAAATCTTCTAAGTCTAATACTTTTCATAGATAAAAAGTTTATAAAGTATGCAACAAAACCAAATATAACTACTGCAAGTATTCCATTCATTTCTTGTGAATCAAGATTAATAGTCATCTCTGCTGCAAAGTTACCTATAGATATACCTATTACATAATCAAAAAGTGACATCTGGGATACTTGTTTCTTACCTAATAATTTGGTAATAAAAAATAGAACAATTAATGATAAGAGTGCTCTTATAAATGTATCTAATAAATCTAGGTATTTAATATTAAATAAAGTCATGCAATCACCAATATTAGTATTACAGATATGAGTAAAAGTATACAAAAAAAGAATCAATCGATTCTTAATTTAACTATGCTTCTTTTTTGTTTAAACCGTATTTACGGTTAAATTTTTCAATACGACCAGTCTTAGAAGCTGAATTTGACTTTCCACCAACATAGAATGGGTGACATTTGTCACATACTTCTAAATGAATTTCTTTCTTGTTAGACTGTACTGTAAATGTATTTCCACATGCACAAATAACATTAGTATCTACATAATCTGGATGTATATTCTTTTTCATTCTATCTCTCCTTCCGCCATGACCTAATTTGGCCATAGAAATTTAAGTACGTTCATATTTTAGCAAAAAAAAATGATTAATGCAACTATTAATCATTACTTTTTCCAAATAATCTTAAAAGTCTTAAGAATAAGTTAATAAAATCTAGGTATAATTCTAGTGCACCATAGATTGCAAGTTTATCTTCATCTTCAATATTTCTAAAATTATTTTTTACTTTATTAATATCATAAGCAATATATCCAAGAAATACTACAATCATGAAAAGTGTTGTTGCAAGATCAAATGTTTCACTCTTGATAAATATATTTATAATTGTACAAATAATACCACCAAGTAATGCCATTGCAAGGATTGTACCAAAGCGAGATAAATCTATTTTAGTAAAATATCCAATAAGTCCAAATATTAAGAATAATATTGATGTTATAAAGAATACATAGATAATTGAACTAAATGAGTAAACAATAAATATTGTTGATACTGTTAGTCCTGTAAGCAATGAATATAATATAAATAGTATTCGTGCACTCATTAAACTTAACTTATGTATTCTAAGTGATAAAACCAGTACAACAACAATCTCCGCAATCCATACAATCATATACTTCTTACCACTAAATAAATTATACATCATTGTATCATTCTGTGATAAGAAATATGCAACACCAAATGTAACCATTAACCCCAGAAACATCCATAAGAACATTTTAGAAAATACTCTATTCATTTTACACCTCTCTTTAGATTAATTTTATCTTATTTTTTATTTTTAGTAAAGTCTTTTATTAAATTTAAGAGTTCAGTTTTATATATCATATTTACATCATATCGAGTTGTAAGTAATTTCATCTTATTGTATAAGTAATCATTGTACTTATTTTTTAAATCATAATCAAATATTACTATTATATTTTCTTTACTGATACTTCTAATACTTTTTAATATATCTTCATAATCAGATATAAATGAATCTATGTAGTCTAATGGTTCTAATGAAGATTTATTCATATACATTAAATCAGTATGTCCAATATTTAAAACAATATACCTAGACTTTATAAATAGATTATTAATAGTATAATCTTTATTATTAAAAGATATCTTTTTATTATTAGTTATATCATTATATATATCTATTAGTCTATAATTATCAGTATTTTTAAGGTATATATGATCTTCTAATAACTTTTTGTTTGACAGATACTTAACAGATTCTCCTCCAACAATATAATTATCACTAATTTCGAAATATATTACCTTTTTATCTGATTTTATAACGTATATTAATATAACTACTAACACACAACTAATTAAAAATATTATTTTTTTCATATCATCACCAAAAAAAAGTAGTTACTACTACTTTATTTTATGTCTACTAATTCTATTTTTGCACCTACACCTGATAATTTTTCAATAATATTTTCATATCCTCTTAATATATGATCTACATTTTCAATAGTTGTAGTACCTTCTGCAACTAGACCTGCAAGTACTAAACAAGCTCCAGCTCTAAGATCAGTTGCAGTTACTTTCTTACCCTTAAGTTTACTAGGACCATAAATAAATGCTTTATCATCATTAAGTTTAATTTCTGCACCTAGCTTATTTAAGTATTCAACATTTTGAAATCTTCTTTCATATACTGTTTCATGTACTTCACTAATTCCTCTACACTGTGTAAGAAGTGTAGTGATTGGTTGTTGTAAATCTGTTGGAAATCCTGGATAACCTAAAGTCTTAATTTTAGTTTTCTTATATTTATCACCTTTCGATACTATCATATAATCATTTCCTTCTTTTATATCTACACCAATCTCAATAAGTTTAGAAGTTAATGACTCAACGTGTTCAGGAATAATATTTGTTATTTTTAAATTATCTCCTGCTAAAGCTCCGGCAATTATATAAGTACCTGCTTCTATTCTATCTGGTATAACTTCATGCATACATTTATGAAGTTTATCTACACCTACTATTTTTATTTGAGATGTACCTGCTCCTATTATTTTAGCTCCCATATTGTTTAGGAAAGTTGCAACATTTACTATCTCTGGTTCTTTAGCTGCATTCTCAATAATAGTTGTACCACTTGCTTTAGTAGCAACTAAAATTGTATTAATAGTAGCTCCTACACTAGGCATATCCAAGTATACATAGCCACCCTTAAGTTCATCAGCTGTAATTGTATACTTATCTCCATCTTCTTCAACTTTCGCGCCTAACGCTTTAAATCCTTTTAATGTTTGATCTATTGGTCTAGCTCCAATACTGCATCCCCCTGGAAAATACATACAAACTTTTTTATATTTACCTAAAAGAGCAGACATAAAGTAATAAGATGCACGTAATTTCTTAGATATTCCCTTAGGTATTTCTTTATTAACTATACTAGATGAATCAATAATTATTGCATCTTCATCTCTTTTAACACCCGCACCTAAATATTCAAGTATCTCACTTAGTGCATCTATATCTGATATATTAGGTACATTAAAAATAGTTGCCTGCTCATCACATAATATAGCAGCAGGAATAAGCGCAACCGCACTATTCTTTGCACCACTTATTTTTATTTCACCAGTTAGTGTATTACCTCCTGTAACTTTAATTTGTTTCATATTTACCTCCGACTTATAACTAATATATTTTATGTTTAATGCCTAATTATGTGTTAGTACCTACCAACACTACCAAGTAATTCACACTTAATTTTTATACACTCTTTTAATGCATCCTCACCCATTTTTATAACTTTTCTAGGATCATAAGAATCATCTGTTTTTATTTTTTCTCTTAAAGAATTACTCCAAGCAATCTGCAGTTCTGTATTAAAATTAATCTTACATATTCCACAACTAATTGCTTTTTTAATTTGTTCATCATATATACCAGAACCACCATGTAAAACAAGTGGTAAATCAGTAAGTCTACTAATCTCTTCCATTCTATCAAAATTTAACTTAGGAACTCCTTTATATAACCCATGTACACTACCTAGTGCAGGAGCAAGAAAGTCAATGCCTGTATTTTGCGATAATCTTACGCTTTCGCTAACATCTGCGTATACAATGCCATTATTATTATCTAAGAACTCACCACCTACACGTCCGATTTCTGCTTCAACTGACACATCTTTACTCTTTGCATAAGAAACTACTTGTCTAGTAATGTCAATATTTTTATCAAGTGGATACTTTGATGCATCTATCATAACTGAAGAAAAGCCAGCATCTATTGCATCCTTACATACTTCATAACTACTACCATGATCTAAGTGCAAACAAACTGGAATAGTTATATTTAGATAATCTATTAAATCAACTACCATATCATGTATTGTTTTAAATCCGCCCATATACTTCATTGCACCAATACTAACTCCAAGTATGACTGGACTCTTAAGCTCTTCACACTCTTCAAGTATAAACCTTGTCCACTCTAAATTATTAATATTAAAGTGTGGAACAGCATATTTTTCTTTCATTGCTTTATTCAACATCTCACATGCATTTACAAGCACATAACCACCTCTTAAATACCTATAACAATTATAGCACCTTTTTATCATTATATAAATAGTTTTAAAATATTTCTTAATTTCATTTTGTTATAAACTTTTTTTTAACAATACATACTATAACAAACAGTTACCTCTTGGACATTTTTCAAAAACTCATGGACATTTCACATGTCAAAGAGCTAATATATAAAATGTACCAGTATACAAATAAAAAATAGAAGTATAGAAATATTTTATACCACATAAAGTATCGCAATTAAGATAAGTACAGCTCCTCCAATTAACGTTGAAATCTTACCAAATATTTGATTAATCTTTTTTCCAATAAATAATCCTGTTAATGTGAATATAAAACTTGTTATAGAGAATATTAAGCTACTTAATACTATATTCTTACTTATTGTATCTAAGCCGAGTCCAACTGAAAAACTATCAACACTTACAGTTAAACCAAATATAATCATGCTATATAGTTTCATTACTTTTAATTCTTCTTCCTTACGTATAGTATCTATAATCATTTCAATTCCTATTAAAGTGAGTATTATAAATACTACAAAGTTACTTGCAACTGGTAAAAATGATATAAACTTACTACCTATAAAATATCCTATCATAGGCATAAAAAAATGATATATTCCAACTATAATTGATAATATATAAATATCTTTCTTAGATATATCTAAAGTACCGTAAGCAAGAGATAATGAAAATGCATCCATAGATAGACTTACTGCAATTATTAGTATAATAAAAAGATTCATTTAACCACCTATTATAAGGTATGAATCTATTCTTATTTTATTAAAAGTATTTATTTATAATCTCTTTTACCATAGTTGTATATTCAACATCAGTAGATTCTTCTGCTTCTATCATACAGATTGGTGGAAATAATACGCACCACCAGTTATTACCTTCTCCATTACCTAAAGTAACTACTAATGATTCATACATTCCTTCTTTATATTCTACTCCTTTATATATTTTTTTAGGAAAATAATTATATCCAAAATTAATATCATAATTGGTATTATAATTAATTCCTTTTAAATACTTATCTATATCCTTTGATAATGTAGGGATATTATTAGTAATAGACTCTCTTGCTCTTTCTATACTATCTACATTACTCATTAAATTATACATATCACTTGTTACTATGTTTTTTACATTCATCTTAACTTCTTGGTCATATTCATCATTACTACTCGCAATTACTCTAACTCTAATAGCTTCTTTAGGGATAGTATATTTAGCTGATACAAAGTGTCCAATCATCATATATATTACAATTACACCAATAAAATAAGGTACATATTTCATAGAATTCCTCCTACTTAATAATGTACCTTTTTAAAAGTTTTAAACAAAGTTATGCACATTTTTGTGTATAACTCAATGAATTTGCTATTTCTACAAACACATTTATCGGTATAATTTCCGCTCTATCACCTAAGTTATACCCAAAATTGTGCATAACTTTATCAATTAATTCTAAATTATAACCTTTTAAATTATTTCTTAATGTCTTACGTTTATATTTAAAACTATCTCTTACTAGTTTAAAGAATAGTTCTTTATTATCTACGTATAATAGCTCATCTTTCTTTGTAAATTCTACAACAATACTATCTACATTAGGAACAGGCATAAATACATTACGACTAACATCTATTAGCTTTTTTATATCAAAGTAGTAATTCAAACAAACTGACAATGAATTATAATCTTTAGTACCAGACATAGCCTTAAATCTATCTCCTACTTCCTTCTGAACCATAAATACCATTTTATCTGGATTAATATTATCATCAATTATCTTCATAATTATTGGAGTAGTTATATAATATGGAAGATTAGCAATTATCATTAACTTTTTATAACTATATTTTTTTATATCATTTAATACATTTCTTTTTAAGAAATCATCAAATATAATTTCGTAATTAGAATAATCTTTTAAATTATTTTTTAATATTGATTCAACTTCCTTATCTATTTCATAAGCTAAAATAAAACCTGCATTTTGAACTAGTTTATAAGTTAGAGAACCCGCACCAGGGCCTATTTCTATAACTAATGTATCTTTATCAACATTAGATTTATCAACAATATTATTAATAACATTAGCATCAGTAATAAAGTTTTGACCAAACTTTTTTTTAAACTTAAATGAATTATTATCTAATGTTGTTTTCATATCAATTTTTGAATACTTCATAAACACCTCTCTAAAAGAAAATGAGGATTACCATCCCCATCTTTGAACTGAATAAGTTGTATTACTACTTGTAGTAGCATATATCTCTGGATCACTTTCTGTTCTATATGCTAAGTCCATCCATACATAACCATTTGTCCAAGCATTTCTCATTGATCCACCTGTATCCATTACAACTGCATAGAATGTTCCGAGTGCAGGATGATCAACTTTAACAATTGTTCCACATGGAAACTTATCTAATGCAGCCGCAACTATTCTAACTGTACCATAAGTTGAATCATTATAATACTCACCATTCTCCGTTAACGTATGTCTAGAACCATCAGCAGCACGACATGAAAGCGCTCCTGTACCACTACATCCAATACAATCCGCACCATATCCAGTCATTTTACCAACATATACAGCATCATTAGATTCATCTGGAGTTGACGTAGTGACACTAACATTCTCTTCTTCCTTAATCTCTTCGACAACTTCTTCTTTTTCTTCAACATTTTCTTCTTCAATAGGAACAACTTCAATAAAGTTATAAGAAGAAACCATTTTATCCGGATGTATTTCAAAAGTTATTTTAGATGATACCTTCTCTTTTTCTTGTTTTCTTACTACAACCATAGTATTAATAACTACACTTGCAACTAAGACAAATAATAGAAATGAAGATACCAGCATAGACATCTTTTTTATACTCATTTTCCACCTCTAAGTCATCAACCAACAATATAATTCTAACATATATAAGTACCTTAGTCAAATTGAGACTCATTATATTATATGCATATATTATTATTTATCTATTACTTATTTTCTTTACTAAATTTAAACATTTATTATATACTTCAGACTCTCCATATCTATTTTTAATATCGTTAAGTCTTGAATCATAACCTACATCATTACCAATTGCATCAATCTGCATATCTGCTTGATTTAGAATATCTAAGTATATTGATTCATATTCATCCGTAACAATTCCGTGGTAATATACTTCTTTCCAAAATTTAAATCCAGATTTTCTTAAAAGTTCACCCCCAACTTTATTATGATTAAATCCGTTTTTTGTATACTCATAACCAATATCATGATTAAAACCAATTAAAAAGCAGTTATTAATTTCTTCTTCACTCATACCTTTATTTTTTGCAATTTCAACCATTTTACGAGCAACGGCAAGTGAATGCTTTAATCTTTTCTCATCCATATCAACTCATACCTTTCATTTTATCAAATACATCCTCTGAATTCTTCATAGTAATACTTTTAACTTCATCTATGCTTATGCCTTTTATATTAGATATCTCTTTAATAACATAATACACATTACTAGGATTATTCTCTTTTCCGCGATTAGGTTCTGGACTAAGATAAGGACTATCTGTTTCAGTTAGAATATCTTTAATATCAATACCACTTACTACTTCTCGTAATTTCTTACCATTTTTGAAAGTAACTACTCCACCTACTCCTATTTTATAGCCAATATTAATAAACTTTTTAGCCATTTCTAAACTAGATGAAAAGCAATGTATGCTTCCTTTTAATTTATATTTACTAAGTATATTATATGTATCTTCTATTGCATCTCTACTATGTACTACTACTGGCAAATTATGTTCTTGGGCAATATCTAGTTGCTTCTTAAATAATTTAATTTGCTCATCTATATTATCCTTAGTATAGTGATAATCAAGACCTATCTCACCAAGACCAATTATCTTAGGATTATCTAAATTATTAGTTACAATCTCCATATTGTACTCATTACTAGCTTCTTCGGGATGTATACCAAGTGTACCATATACCTTATCATATCTATCTGCCAATTCTATTACCTTTTTATTAGATATATCATCATATCCACTAGTTATAATTATTCCATCAAAACTATTAATTATATCATCAATATCATTTATACAATCTATATGACAGTGTGTGTCAATCATATGTTCCTCCTTTAAGTCACTACAAAAAAATTATACCATATTATTTCATTATAGTATAATTTACTTTGTAATTTTATCTGATTTATATACTCTATATACAGTAACATATAAGTATACTAAATAGATGAAATGAATTATATTAAAACTAACAACGAAACTACCTAATACTAAGAATGTTATTAATCCTAATAAAAGAAAAAATAATCTCTTACTAATCTCATCTGTTGTCATATTTCTCTCCTTATCCTTGATAACTATAACATAATATTAGTATCAGTTCAAAGTGTTTTTATAAAATTTAATCGACTTATTACTACATTTTACACTTTACTTTACACTTTTATCAATTCTTACAAACAATGGAGATGGGTCATTAAGTTTAATATCAGTATCTAATCCATCAAAATTATCAATTGAATCAACTGAATTATTCTTTGTATTTAATTGTTTAAATATTTCATCTGCAGTATCAGGTAAAAATGGGCTTAATAATACCGCACCTACTCTAATCGACTCTAATAAGTTATAAATAACCGTTTTTAATCTTGCAGTATTATTCTCTTTTGCAAGCGCCCAAGGCATAGTTTCATCAATATATTTGTTTGAGCGTCTAAATATTTCAAATACTTCATCAATTGCATCGGCAACTCTAAGTTCATCCATACATTTTTCTACCTTATCTTTTGCCCCTAATACTACACTTTTTAGATCATTATCTATATCTTCTATAGCATCAACTTCTGGTACTACATTATCAAAGTATTTTTTAGCCATTGAAATAGTTCTATTTACAAGATTACCTAAAATATTTGCTAAATCCGAATTATATCTTTCTACCATTAATTCATCTGTATAAGTTCCATCGTTTGCAAATGGCATTTCATGTAACATATAGTATCTAACTGCATCTACACCATAAGTATTAACTAAGTCATCTGCATATACAATATTACCTTTAGACTTACTCATCTTATCAGTGCCAGTTAACATCCAAGGATGACCAAATACTTTTTTAGGTAATGGTAAGCCTAGTGCCATTAACATAATTGGCCAATATATTGTATGAAATCTTAATATGTCTTTACCAATTAAGTGAATATCACATGGCCAGAATTCTTTAAACTTATCAGATGAACCATCTGGATCATATCCTAAGAAAGTAATATAGTTACTTAATGCATCAATCCATACATATATTACGTGTTTTGAATCAAAATCAACGGGTATACCCCAACTAAATGAAGTACGCGATACACATAAATCTTGTAATCCTGGTTTAATAAAGTTATTAATCATTTCATTCTTTCTACTTTCAGGTTGAATGAAGTCTGGATGTGTTTCAATATATTCAACTAATCTATCTGCATAATTACTTAATTTAAAGAAATATGCTTCTTCACTAGCTTTAGTTACTTCTCTACCACAATCTGGACACTTTCCATCTACAAGTTGTGACTCAGTAAAGAACGATTCACAAGGTGTACAATATAAACCTTCATATTTTCCTTTATAAATATCTCCTTGATCATATAGTTTCTTAAATATCTTTCCTACTATTTTCTCATGATTAGGATTAGTAGTTCTTACAAATTTATCATAACTTGTATTCATTGTATCCCAAATCTGACGGACTTCTAAAGCAACTTTATCAACATATTCTTGTGGATTTATTCCAGCCTCTTTTGCTTTATCTTCTATCTTTTGTCCGTGTTCATCAGTTCCTGTTTGAAAATAAACATCATAACCCTGTAATCTCTTATATCTAGCGATTGCATCTGCAAGTACTATCTCATATGTATTACCAATATGAGGTTTTGATGATGTATATGCAATAGCTGTTGATATATAAAATTTATCTTTCATAGTATTTCCTCCTTACAAAAATAATCACATAAGCGTGATTATCTAGTACGCTCTAACACGAGCATATTATATCATATCTATTTTTATTCTTCAAGATACTTAGAAATAAAGGATGATACTATCTCTATTATATGTAATTCATCAAGAGTAAGTTTATCATCTTCTGAAAAAATTACAATTAAACCAATACATTCTCCATCTTTTATAATAGGGTTAGTCATATAACTACACGTATATATTTTATTTTTTAATATTTCGATATCTTTAATATGACCTTCAAACATCTTTTCTCTTTTTTCAATCTTTTCAATCATAACATCACTTAATTCTTTATTAAGTAATTCTTTCTTTTTATTACCAGATACAGCTATAATATTATGCATATCAGTAATAAAGATATTATATTTTAAGAATGTATACATTGCATCCGTTAACTCTTGAGCTAAATCAGATATCCTATTAACTATAGAAAACTTCTTCATAATAATAGAATCATTATCGGTATATATCTCTATATTTTCTCCACTTCTTAAACGTAAGTTATTTCTTATTTCTTTTGGTATTACAATTCTACCTAACTCATCTATTCTTCTTACTATTCCTGTTGATTTCATAAATCTCTCCTTCTAAATTTAGTTTGGAAAATTTATGAAATTTTATTCTATAAATTTACTTTTTTATCTTTTTTTATAATATCTAATAAATCATTTAAGTAATATATATAATGTTTATCTAAATTAATTATTGGAAGTTCTATTGTAATCATACCTAATTTCATAGAAAATCTAAATAATCTATTTAAAGATATAACATCTACAAAAAGTTTATCACCATCAAGATTATCGTTGTATTCTTTTGGCAGTGTAATTGTTACACTATTTTTAGATTGTCTAATATTAGTAATAAATAATTCTTTAGCTTTTTTTTCAAATAATTGTTCATGCATATATATAATTATTCTTTCATTTAGTTTGCCAAATCTATCTTCTAATTCATCTTTTAAACTATTTAGTTTATCAATTGAATCAATTTCACTGATCTTCTTATGTATTTCAATTTTTAAATCTTCTTCTTCAACATAATCATCAGATATATTATTTGATACTTCAATTAAAGGTTGTTCTTTAGTATCATGAATTACCTCTTTTCCCTTTAATATATTAACCTCATCATTAAGCATGTTCAAAAACATATCTACACCAACACTATCAACAAAACCAGATTGTTCACCACCTAGCAAATCTCCTGCACCACGAATAGATAAATCACGCATTGCGATAGCAAAGCCACTACCTAGTTCTGTAAAATCTTTAATAACACTAAGTCTTTTTTTAGCAATATCAGATAAAACTTTACCACGATGATACATAAGATAACAGTATGCAATTTTATTACTACGTCCAACACGCCCTCTAATTTGATATAACTGTGATAATCCAAACCTATCTGCATCTACAATAATTAATGTATTAACGGATGGTATATCTATACCAGTTTCAATAATAGTTGTACATAGTAATACATCATAATCTCCATTTTGAAACTCAAACATTCTTTTTTCAATATCTTTTTTATCCATTCTTCCATGAATATAAGTAATATGTGCCTCAGGTACAATATTTTTAATCTCAATTCTTTTCTGTTCCATATCTTCAATATTATTATAAAGTATAAATACTTGTCCTTCTCGAGCCATTTCTTTATATATTGAATCTTTAATTATAGAATTATTTTCTTCAAGTACATAAGTTTGAACAGGAAATCTATCTACTGGAGGTGTTTCAATTAAAGACAATCCTCTAATACCTGATATAGACATTTGAAGTGTTCTTGGAATTGGAGTTGCAGATAAAGTTAATACATCAATATTATGTTTATAATCTTTAATCTTTTCTTTATGTTTAACCCCAAATCTTTGCTCTTCATCAATAATAAGTAATCCTAAATTTTTAAATTCAATATCCTTACCTAGTACTCTATGTGTACCAATAAGTAAGTCTACTTTACCTTCCTTTAAACCTGAAATTATTTCTTTTTGTTTTTTAGGTGTTACAAAGCGATTAAGCAACTCTATGTTTACATCAAATGATTTAAATCTTTCAATTGCATTCTGATAATGCTGGGATGAAAGAATTGTTGTTGGACACAATATTACAACCTGTTTATGACTCATTATAGCTTTAAAAACTGCTCTAAATGCAACTTCCGTCTTACCATAGCCAACATCACCACATAATAATCTATCCATTGGTTTATCTTTTTCCATATCCTTTTTTATTTCAATTGTAGTCTTTAATTGATCATCAGTCTCTCGATATGGAAATTCACTTTCAAATATTGCTTGTTCTTCACCATCTGGTAAGAACGCAAATCCTTTTGCAGCTTCTCGTTCTGAATATAATTTAAGTAGATCAATAGCTATTGCTTCTGCTCTTTTTTTTGCTTTTAATTTAGTTTTAGCCCACTCATTTGAACCAAGTTTATTAATACTAGGAACATGATCTTCTTTAGATGAATACTTACTTATTAAATCAATCTTTTCAACTGGAACATAAAGTTTGTCATGATCACGATATTCTAGCATAATATAATCACGCTCTAACCCATTTTTATTTAAAGTCTTAATACCTTGATAAATACCAATACCATGAATAAAGTGAACAATATAATCTCCTTTTTCAAGTTTATTTATATCTCTAATTTTATTTCCCATTCTAAATTTAGACTTATATATATAGTTAATGTCTTTCTTATTAAACAATTCTTTTTCTGATATTACTATATATTTATCTATCTGAAAACCGCTATTCATCTTCTGTACTACTATATTAATATGACTATCAATAATATCATTAATGTTTGTTTCAACAATAGGTAATTTATCTAACTTTTCAACTACTTTTCTAGCAGTCATCTTATTATTTAAAGCAATTATTATTGTATATTTTTTAAGTAACATTTTCTCTAGATACTCTATCGCACTATTATTATTCCAATTAAGGTTGTCAATAGTTTTAGATTTATAATCAATAATATCTTTTGATTCATAGCTATCAAAATAGTATATATCATTACTACTTACTTTATCTAATTCATACATAAACTTAATATTCTTATCAAGTCCATTTTCAATTTTATAGTTAGATATCTCTTCATTAAGAAGTTTGTATGAATTAAATAACTCGGTATAATCATTAATAAACACTATAGGATTATTCATAAAATCTATAATACTTTCAGTTTTTATATACTTAGGTAACATATAGTGTTTAATCTCATCATCTACATTAACAATAAATTCAGTAGTTGGATATATTTTTATATTATCTATGTATTTATGTCGTAATTGTGAATTCACATCAAACTCACTAATTTTTTCAATCTCATCATCAAAGAATTCTATTCTAACAGGATTATTTGATTCAATAGGAAATATATCTAATATAAATCCTCTAATTGCAATTTGTCCACATTGTGATACAACAGTTTCACGCACGTATCCTAATGTATATAACTTTTCAACTAAATCTTTAATATCAAAAGTATCTCCTACTTTAATATTTAGTATACTACTTTCATATGTTTTTCTATTTGGTAAAAATCTTAAATATCCCATTAGATTAGTTATTACTATATAATTATCATCAAGTAATCTATTTAATGTATCAAGACGATATGATAAAAACTCTGGACTGATTGCAAGAGCTTCACTAGTTAAAAAATCATCCATTGGAAAAAATAATACTTTATCAGTATAATTAAGAACTATTTGATATATATTATTTGCTTCATATAAATTAGAAGTCACAAAAAGAACCGAATTTTTTGATTCAGCATTTTTTCTATATAAATAATAACCTTTTAATTCTGGAGTTAATCCAGTTATATTTCTTTTATTTAAATCTATTTTTTTATCAAAGAATAACATGTTATCACCTAGTTATATTTAGACATTAAAGTATTAAAATCACTAGTAATTGCCTCAAGAGAAATATTTCTTACTTTTAATACAGTATCATCTATTAGTTTCTTTTCTTCATTTTTAATATTTCCCAAAACATAATCTTTAGTATCAATATCTTTATTATTACTTATTCCAATCTTAATTCTCTTAATGTTTTCAGTACCAAGATTACTAAATATGTTTTTAAGTCCATTATGTCCTCCACTACTACCGTTGGTACGTAATCTAATTTTACCTGTAGGTAAGTCTAAATCATCTACAATAATAATGATATCACTTAAATCAATTTTATAATATGATACATAATCTCTAACTACTTCTCCTGATAAATTCATATATTTTTGTGGTTTTAAAAAAATAGTTTTCTCACCATTAATATTAGTCATAAAATATTTTCCAGAAAAGTTTTCTTTATTAAATGATTCATTTAACTTATCTGCTATCTTATCTAAAACCATAAAACCTATATTATGTCTTGTATTTTTATATTCATTACCAGGATTACCTAATCCTACAATAAGTTTCATCTACTTACCTTCTTTCATAGATTGATATATATTATATACATCACTTTTTTTCATATTTCTTTCTTTCGCAACTAATTTTATTGCATTCATTGTTGTTTCACCATTATTTAAATACATATTAATATGATCTTCTGTTGAAATTTCATCAAGATTATCATTAAAATTATTTCCCGAAACTACTAACACAAACTCCCCTTTTATCTCGCCAATCTTACCTATGATATCTGCAAGTGTACCGCGAATAGTTTCTTCGTACTTCTTAGATATTTCCCGGGAAATAGAAATTTGGCGATTATTTCCCAAAATATCTTTCATATCACTAATTGTATCTTTTAATCTATGAGGAGCTTCATAAAATATTAATGTTGCTTTTTCGTATTTAAGCTGATTAAGTTCTTTTTTTCTCTCGCTTGATTTAGAATTTAAAAAGCCATAAAACATAAACGGTTGAGGTACCATACCTGATACAATTAAAGCAGGTATTAATGCAGTAGGTCCTGGAAGAGCAACCACCTCATAACCAGCGCCTATTGCATATTTACTTAAAATATATCCCGGATCACTTATTCCCGGAGTACCTCTATCACTAACAATTCCAACAATCATTTCATTTTTTAAAAATTCTAATATCTTATTTTTATTAGTTGCTTCATTAAACTTATGGCTAGATATTAGTTTCTTATTTATTCCTAAATAATTAAGCAATATCTTAGTACTTCTAGTATCTTCACAAAATATTACATCAACAATACCTAATGTATCTATAATTCTTTTACTTAAATCATCCATATTTCCAATAGGAGTTGGAATTAAGTAAACCATACCTTTCTTATTCATAAATACCTACCCTCTAAATAATCTTTTAACATCTTCAGTATAATTACCATCTTCATCATGTACAATTAATGGCTCTAGTATCTTTACTCCTGACTTTCCATTTTTCGTACCTTCAACTAATATTAAATTACAATCAGTATTATATTTAGGATAAATAAATTGTATTCTTTTAGGTTCAATATTATTTTTTCTCATAATATCAAATATTTCAATCATTCTATCAGGACGATGAACAAGAGCAAGCACACCATTATTTTTAAGTAGCTTACGACTAATCTTACATATATCTTCTAAATTAAGTGTAAGTTCATGTCGTGCAATCTTTTTGTGCTCTGAAATATTCTGTTTAGTTTTCTCATTTACTTTAAAATAAGGTGGATTACATGTTATTACATCAAACACATCTGATTCATATTTCTTATAAAGATTATTTATATCATCATTAATAATTTTTATTTGATCATCACATTTATTATAATTAACAGACTTAACTGCAAGATTATATACATCATTTTGAATTTCAACACCTGTAATACTTGCATTTGTTTTAGTAGTTAATACTAAAGGAATAGGTGCATTACCACATCCAATATCCATAATATTTTTTATATTTTTATTAATAGTTACAAAATTAGCAAGTAGAATTGAATCTAGAGAAAAGCAAAACATATCAGTATCCTGATATATCTTATAATTTTTATATTCTAATAAATCATTTAGTACTATCATTTACTTCACACTCAACAGCTTCATTCTTATCATTTAATATTTTATATTTCATATTAAGTGGATCTACACTTAATACTTTGCCAGTTCCAGTTTCAGTTTCTATAATACTTCCTACTTTAGGTAATTTCTTCCTGCATTCTTTATAACAATCATCTTCATATTGCAAACAACATAATAGTCTACCACATATACCATTTATTTTATTTGGGTTTAAAGCAATATTTTGATTTTTAGCCATATTAATTGATACACTATTAAACTCACCTAAGAATCCTTTACAACATAGCTCTCTACCACATTGTCCACACCCACCAAATTCTTTTGCTTTATCTCTAACTCCAACCTGTCTTAATTCTATTCTTGTTCGATATAATTTCGCCAAATCTTTAGCAAGTTTTCTAAAATCAACTCTAGCATCAGAATAAAACTTAAAAAGTAACATATCACGTGTATAAGTATATGATGAGCTAATTAACTTCATTGGTAAATCATATTTTTTAATTAACTCACGACATTTAATAAATGCTTTTTGAGCATCTATATTATTCTTTTTATATATTTTTTTGTCATTACTATTTGCAAATCTTAAAAAAGAATATGAACCATCTTTTTTTATTTTAGCATTCTTACTATATATTTTAATTATAGTTCCATAATCTAAAGCATCTTTTGACTGTACTAACACAGCAGTTCCAATACTAATATTATCTTTATCTATTCCAACTACAATATCAAAATCACTATCTATTTTAACATTAACATATGTCATTATCGTCCACCTCCTTAAAACTTATTACTAATTTATCAACTAAAAGATTTAAATTAACATTATTAAGTATTGTTCTCTTTAAATCTATAACTATATTAATCTTTTTCAAAACATTTTCAATTGATAGATTATCTATACATTTATAATCATTTACATATTCTTTAAAGCAAATTAAATCGCCATTCAATTTGTAATTTAATACATCATTATAATACATTAGAATTAAGTTAAATGCAAGAAGGTAATCATTTCTATCTTTCATATAACTATGAAATAGGTCATTAGAGTATACAATTGTCTCTAGTTTTTTTTCTTCATAAAAATTAAGGAACTTTATTACACTATTAATTAATTCATCACCATATTCATTTATATCAAATGCATATGTAGAGTTTGTATTCTTTAAACTAATAACCTGACACCTAGAAATAATTGTATCTAATATTTTTGATTTATTATCAGTTACAAGAATAGCAATTATTCCTTCTTCTGGTTCTTCAATAAATTTAAGTAATGTATTAGCTAGACTTTCTCTAATTTTTTCAGCATTTTTAATAATATAAATTTTTCTCTTGCCAACTATCGGTTTAAAATTAAAATCTTTTTGTAGTTTATCAATACTATCTTTTTTTAACCATAAATCATTTGTTTCTATAATTTCAAGTTCAATATAGTTATTATCATCTACTAATTTACATTGATTACAATTTTCACAACTTTTATTATTAGTTAAACCTTTAGGACACAATAAAGCCTTTGCAAATGAAATAGCAAAGTCAAAACCTTTATTATTTCCCAATGTCTCAATTAAATAAGCATGAGAAATTTTATTATTATTTATTGCATTACTTAAAATGCCATATGCAGTATTTTGTGTATCCTTGTAATCATCTAACATAAACATCTATATGAATATTAAAACACAACTATATATACAAAAATAAAACTAAGAAGTGCGGGAATGCCAAAGACAGATAAAGCGGCAACTGTAATAATATTTATAGGAATTACAAGATTAAGTGGACCAACTAATAAATTATATCCATATAGTAAAAAAGAACTAAAAACTATTCTCTTAATCATTTTTAGAATAATCTTTAACATATAATCACCTATTCAATTATATGTTACTTAATCTTAATTACTACTAATTATTTTCCTATTTTCTAAAGCCATCTCTAGTGTTAGAGAATCTACATAGTCTATATCTGCACCCATTGGAATACCAAGAGCAATTCTAGATACAACTACATCGTATTTCTCTAATAATTTAGATATATAAAGTGAAGTAGTTTCACCTTCGATATTAGGTTTAATTGCAATAATTACTTCTTTAACTTTATTACTCTTAATTAAATCAATTATTCTATCTAACTCAATTGATTCTGGATCAAGACCATTAGATGGTGATATAAGATTTTGTAAAACAAAGTAATAACCATTATAAATATTATTTTTTTCAATTAAGTTAATATCTTTAGGACTTTCTACAATACATAAAATATTCTTATTTCGTTTTTCATTACTACAAATAGAACATAAATCACTTTCCGTATAATTATTACATATATCACATTTTTTTATTTTTGTTTTAATATTTTTAAGCGATTCAGAAAATAAATTAATTATCTCATCTGACATACCAATAGTTGATAAAGCTAATCTTTCTGCAGTTTTTGTTCCTATTGATGGCAATTTTGAAAAACATTCAATTAAATCTTTTATAGTATCAGGATAATTCATTAAAATATACCTGGAATACCTTGAGTATATTTACCCATCTTTGATTCCATTTCTTTATCGTATTTACCTTTAGCATCATTAATTGCAACAACTAACATATCTTCTAACATTTCTATATCTTCCTTATCTAGGGAATCAGTATCAATCTTAATAGAAGTTACATTTCCTGCTTTTAAATCAACACTAACAAATGATGATTCTCCATGAAATGTTTTCTCATTTATTTCTTCTTGAGTTTTCATCATATCTTTTTGCATTTTTTGTGCTTGCTTAAGCATTGCTTGCATATTCATATTCATTCCTCCTATTCATATTTTACTATTTCACTAAACATATTGTCAATATCATTAGGTTCAATAGTATTTCTTTCTTCACTAGGCGTAATAAGTTCTATATCCTTCATTAATGTATATTTCTTTTCATGCTTTTTAAGACTATTATTAAAATCCTTTTTAATTATTTCCCACTCATTTAATGTAGCAGATATAACCTTAAATTGCTGTTTAAATATTTCTAACATAAATGTCTCAATTTCTTTTAATTTATTATTAAAGGAATCAGTCATTTTTGAATCATTATAAACATAAATTATATAATTATTTCCCTTAGCTTTTAATTCTCCATCAAGTAATAAAGATACTACTGAACCATATTTTTCATTTGATACATAATCTTTAATCATTAATAATTTTTCTTTAAAATCAAGTAAATCTTTACGATTAAAAGTTGCTAGAGCATTATTTATCCTTACACTTTTAAACTCTTTAAAGTTAGATAAATTTATTATTTCATTTTTACTTGTAGAAGTTAATTTTATTTCCTGGGAAATATTTTTTTTAGTTTCTTCATTCTTAATTATTGGTTGTTTATTCACTTCTTCTTTTACAACCTGTTTATTATTATTTAACAAACTATTTAGTTTTATTAAACATAATTCGGCAAGTAATAACTTATTGTTCTCATATTTCATATTTTTTATTGTTTCATTAAGAATATCAATTAAGTTATATATTTTTCTTTCTTCGATTTTTGATGAATATAATTCTAACTTTTCTTTTACATTTTTATCAGTAAAGTAATCTGATGCATTATTATATATAAGTAGATCCTTAAAGGTATCTACCATTTTCTCAAAAATAATTAATAAGTTTTTACCATCATCATTATATTTAATTATATTATTAATAACACTTTTTAAATTATTTCCCAACAAATTATTTATTAAACTAAACATCTGTTTGCTAGATACTAATCCACATATATCATCAACATCATTAACTGTAATAAGTTCATTTTTATATGATGATAATTGATCAAGTAAACCTATAGCATCACGCATTCCTCCATTAGAATAAATAGCAATAGTTTTTAATGCTTCATCATCAATCTTAATACTTTCACATTCACATATATATGATAATCTATTTACTATATTTGATATGTTTATTCTTCCAAAATCAAAATTCTGACATCTTGATAGAATTGTTTCGGGAACTTTATACAATTCTGTAGTAGCTAATATAAAAATAACATATCTAGGTGGTTCTTCTAATGTTTTAAGCAATGCATTAAAAGCAGAGGTAGATAACATATGCACCTCATCTATAATATAAACTTTATACTTACTATTGTTTGGAACTAAATTTACACTGCTTTTTAAATTTCTAATTTCATCTACACCGTTATTAGAAGCAGCATCTATTTCGATTATATCAACTGTTTTTTTGTTATTATAATCAATACAATTACTACACTTATTACAAGGAATATGATTTATTAGATGTTCACAATTAATAGTTTTAGCGAATATTTTTGCGATACTAGTTTTTCCTGTACCACGTGGTCCAGAAAATATATATGCATGAGATATTTTATTATTTTCAATTGCATTGATTAAAGTATTAACAGCTATTTTTTGTCCTACAACTTCATCAAAATTACTAGGTCTATATTTCCTATACAATGCTTGATACATATTTACCTCCAATAATAACATCAATGTTTCACGTGAAACATGCGTAATATCTATCTTTTTTTCTTAAAGAATGAATTTAACATTTCTTTCATTTGATATTTATCATTCATCTGAATTACTTCTATTTTACTATTTTTGAGTAATTCAGTACAACCAAATTTTTCATTTTTAACTAAATAATATATCTTCTTAATTCTCGACTGAAGTATTGCACCGCAACACATCATACAAGGTTCCATTGTACAGTATAAAATGCATTTATCTAAATGCCAACTACGTAATTTTTTACAAGCTTTTTCTATTGCAATTAACTCTGCATGTTTTACTGAACAATGTTTATACTCTTTTTGATTATATGCTTTTGCAATTACTTCACCATCACAAGTAATTACTGCTCCTACTGGTACGTCGCCTTTTCCTTTTGCTTTTATAGCTTCATTAACTGCAATATTCATAATATCTTGCATTTTAATCCTCCTAACATACTATGTTTCACGTGAAACATAGAAAATTCTATAAAAAAAGCACACACGCTTAGGGATTCTTAAGGCTGCTGTCTTCCAACTCTGACCTGATTCGAATATAAGTGTTGTGCACAAATAATATACTATAAATAATTAATATTTGCAACTAAAAATGTTTCACGTGAAACATATAACACTAACTCTTACACAATAACAACTTTTACACCTTATCAAAGTATTTAATTTCATTAAAATGTTATCTAAATTAAGTTATTGTTAAAGAAATAATTAAATTGAAATTCATTTATCTATTTTATAAATATATATTATTCAAAAAAGACAATCTGGTAAAATTGTCTTTTTACAAATACAATGCTTTTTACTGTTCTTCTGACAATGTTTCACGTGAAACATTGTTATCAACATTAATTTCTGCTTCTTTAACACTATCTAAATTAGAACCATCGTCATCAATATTATTGTTTTCATCCTCTTCCTTGTCAATTAGAGTAATAGTACTAACTTTTTGATTATCCTTTAGATTAATCAACTTAACACCCTGAGCAACTCTTCCAGTAGTAGAAATTTGTTCAATGCTAACTCTTATAATAATTCCGCTATCAGTAACAATCATTAAATCTTCAGTACCACTAACACTCTTGAATGCAACAATACTTCCATTCTTTTCAGTAACATTAAGAGCCTTAACACCTTTACTACCACGATGAGTTAAACGATATTCTTCAACATCAGTTTTCTTACCAAATCCTTTTTCAGTAACAACTAATATTTGTTTTCCTGGTTCTGATATTTCACATCCAACAACAAAACCATCTCCAACATCAATTCCTTTAACACCTGATGCAGTACGACCCATAATTCTAATTTCAGATTCATTAAACCTAATCATACGTCCATTAGAAGAGGCAATCAATATTTCATTATTTCCCAAAGTATTTTTAACATCAACTAATTCGTCGTTTTCTTTTAATGTAATTGCAATCTTACCATTATTTCTAATACTATTAAATTCGCGAACATTTGTTCTTTTGACTAAACCAGATTTAGTAGCAAATACATAATATCCTTCATTAGAATCATTATCAACTTTAAGCATAGCTGTAACTTTTTCATCTTTTTCAATAGGAATCAAATTAATAATAGGTAATCCTTTAGATTGTCTACTATATAAAGGCACTTCATAACCTTTTAGTCGATAAACTTTGCCAGTACTTGTGAATATCATTAAGTAATCGTGAGTAGTCATTGAAATAATTCTATCTACATAATCTTCTTCGTTAGTAGACATACCTTTAATTCCTACTCCACCTCTATTTTGTGCTTTATAATTATCATTTAAAGTACGTTTGATATAGCCATTATTTGTTAATGTAACAACAATATCTTCAACTGGAATAAGAGATTCATCATCGATATAATCAATTGCAGTCATATCAATACTAGTTCTTCTCTCATCACCAAATTTTCGCTTAATTTCTAACATTTCTTCTTTAATTATACTCATAACTTTCTCATTAGAAGCAAGAATTGACTTTAATTCTGCAATTTCTTCTAATAAAGCATTTAATTCAGATTCAATCTTATCACGTTCTAATCCAGTTAATCTTCTAAGACGCATATCTAGAATACTTTTAGCTTGAATCTCCGATAAACCAAATTTAGCCATTAATTTTTCTTGCGCTTCTTCATCAGAATTAGAATTTCTAATAATACTTACCACTTCATCAATATTATCAAGGGCAATTTTTAAACCTTCTAATATATGTACTCTAGCCTCATCTTGTTCTAGATCATACTTAGTTCTTCGAATAATTACTTCTTTTTGATGATCTATATACTTAGAAATAATATCTTTTAATCCTAAAGTTCTAGGAGTACCATTATCAATAACAAGTAATATAATACCATAATTAATTTGAAAATTAGTATGTTTATAAAGATTATTAAGCACAACTTGAGCATTAGCATCTCTTTTAAGGGTAATTGTAATCTTTACTCCATCTTTTAAATCAGTATGATAATCAGATATTCCCTCAATTACCTTGTTATGAACAAGTTCTGCAACTTTGTTCTTTAATTCTAATGTATTAACACCATATGGAACTTCTGTAATTATTATCTGACTATGATTATTCTTTTCAACAATATCAGCCCTACTTCTGATAGTAATACTTCCACGTCCTGTTTCATAAGCCTTCCTTATACCTGAATTACCAAGTATTATACCACCTGTAGGAAAATCTGGACCTTTAATATGTTCCATTAATCCTTGCGTATCAATATCTGGATTTTCAATATAAGCAACACAACCATCTATTACTTCTCCTAGGTTATGTGGTGGAATATTTGTAGCCATACCAACTGCAATACCCATAGATCCATTTACAAGAACATTCGGAAATCTTGAAGGAAGTACGGTAGGTTCAGGTGATGTCTCATCAAAGTTAGGCATCATATCTACCGTCTTTTTCTTTATATCTCTAAGCATTTCAAGTGAAATCTTAGATAATCTTGCCTCAGTATAACGGTAAGCAGCAGCTCCATCACCTTCAATGTTACCGAAATTCCCGTGCCCGTCAACCATCATATATCTTTGATTAAAGTCTTGGGCAAGTCTAACCATTGCCTCGTATATTGAAGAGTCGCCATGAGGATGATAGTGTCCCATAACATAACCAACTGTAGTTGCTGATTTTTTATGTGGCTTATCTGGAGTATTTCCCTCTTCAAACATTGACCATAGTATTCTTCTATGAACTGGTTTTAATCCATCTCTTAAATCAGGAATTGCACGTGATGTAATAACACTCATTGAATAATCCAAGAAAGAATCCGATATTTCCTTTACTATATCATTTTCCGCATGCGAATCTCTTTCATGAAATGTACCACCATATTCATTAGTTTCTTCAATATTATTCTTTATTTCTTCATTTTCCATCTAAAACACCCCCTATATATCCAAATTCTTGACATACTGTGCATTTTCTTCTATAAAATTACGTCTAGGTTCTACTTCTTCACCCATTAATTTTCCAAACATTGCATCTGCTGCAACACAATCATCTACCGTAATTTTCCTTAAAACACGCTTATTTATGTCCATAGTTGTTTCATTAAGTTCTTCTGCATCCATCTCTCCTAAACCTTTCATACGAGCAATTTCTGCCCTATTTCTAACGTTTTCAGAAAGAGTTGAAAGATATTCTTCTTTTTCTTTCTCATCAAGTACATATTTACGAGTTTTACCATGCATTATTCTAAATAATGGGGGTTGAGCAGCATAAACATGTCCAGCTTCAACAATTGGTCTAAAGAACCTATAGAATAAAGTAAGTAATAATACACGAATATGTGAACCATCAACATCGGCATCGGTCATAATTATTATTTTGTCATATCTTAATTTATCTAAATTAAACTCATTACCAATTCCTGTACCAAATGCAGTTATAATTGTTCTAATTTCTTCATTTCCAAGTGCCTTATCAAGTCTAGCTTTTTCTACATTTAATATTTTACCACGCAAAGGAAGAATAGCTTGAGTCATTGAATCTCTACCTTTTTTAGCAGATCCACCTGCTGAATCTCCCTCGACTATAAATATTTCAGATACTTTAGGATCTTTACTCTTACAATCAGATAATTTTCCAAAGAAATTAGTTGTAGCTAAATCACTTTTTCTAGTTATTTCCCGTGCTTTTTTAGCTGCATTTCTAGCTCTACATGCAAGTTGCGCTTTTTCAACAATTATCTTTGCTTCATCAGGGTTTTCAAGTAAAAATTTCTCAAATCCTTCACTAAATACACTATCAGCTAGTTTTCTAACCTCACTATTTCCCAAGCGTCCCTTAGTTTGACCTTCAAATTGTGGATTAGGATGCTTACAAGATACAATCATAGTAAGTCCTTCTTTAACATCGTCTCCAGTTAAAGATTCATCTTTATCTTTAATAATCCCTGATTTCTTACCATAACTATTAATTACGCGAGTAAGTGCTCTTTTAACTCCATCTTCGTGTGTACCACCATCGTGCGTATTTATATTATTAACAAATGAATAAATATTATCATTATATCCATTAGTATATTGTAAAGCAACTTCAAACATTACTCCGTCTTCTTCACCTTCTAAATGGATAATATTCTCGTGAATTGGCGTTTTTTCCTGATTAATAAACTTAACATACTCAGAAATACCACCTTCATAAACAAATGTCTCACCAGTAGTATCCTCATCGTCTCTATCATCTCTAAGAGTAATTCTAAGACCTTTATTAAGGAATGCTAATTCACGAATTCTTACTTTTAATGTATTATAATCATAGATATCTGTATCAAATATATCTGGATCTGGTTTAAATGTAACACTCGTACCAGTTCTATTTATATCACAATCTCCAATTACTTTTAAAGGTTCAGTAGTGTGTCCACCATTTTCAAAACGAATAAAGTTAACTTTACCATTTTTATAAACAGTTACCTCTACCCAAGTAGATAATGCATTAACTACTGATGCACCTACTCCGTGTAGTCCACCAGATACCTTATATCCACCACCACCGAATTTTCCTCCAGCATGGAGTACAGTATATACAGTCTCAACGGTACTTTTCTTAGTTTTTGGATGTATATCAACAGGTATACCACGTCCATCATCCTTTACTGTTATAGAATTATCTTTATTAATAATTACTTCAATGTTATTACAATAACCAGCTAAAGACTCATCAATGGCATTATCAACTATTTCCCAAACTAGATGGTGTAACCCTTTTACATCAGTTGTACCAATATACATACCAGGTCTTTTTCTTACTGCTTCTAATCCTTCCAATACTTGTATATCGGAAGCATCATAATGTTCTTCTGTCATCTTTTACCTCCCTATTTAATCTATCTAACTTAATTTTTCCATATTCTATTCTAAATACTTTTGCTTTAGATAGAATATCTTTATTAAAACTATTTAATGATACAGCAGTAATAATTACTTGCAAATCTCTACTTAAATAGTTTAATAAATTATTATTTTTAATTTCATCAATTTCACTAAATACATCATCAAGTAATAAAATTGGTGTAGAATTCTTCCATTTTTTAAATATCTCTATTTCAGATAACTTTAAAGTAAGTACTGATATTCTCATTTGCCCTTGTGAACCATATAGTTTCAAGTTAGAATCACCTAAGTAAAATTCAAAATCATCTTTATGAACACCATAAAATGTTGATAAAAACTTATATTCAGAATCATATTTATCTTTAAATACTTCTAATATCTTATTTTTATCATAATCATACTCACTATAATCTAAATTAGGTTTATACACAATTTTAAAACCAGATAGTCCTGTTATATTTTTAAATATCTCAGATGCATAATTATTAATTCTTTCTATAAACTTCTTTCTAATTTTAAATATTAATATATCTTTTTCAATTAGAAAAGAAGTAATTATATCATAATAATTAATATCTATAGTGCCACTTTTTATATAGTCATTACGCATTTTAAGTATTTTCTCATACTCACTAAGTAAAATATAGTAATTACTATATAATTGTGATAACTCAGTATTTAAAAACTTTCTTCTAATTAACGGTGGACCTTTAATTATATCTAAATTGTCTGGAGTAAATAAAATAGTATTCATGACAGATATATAACTACTTACTTTTGTAATCTCACTATCATCCATTACCATACGTTTCCTAATATTATCATAACTGATATTAAGAGTTGTATCTAACTTACTATTTTTAAGTACCCCTTTAATATTGAAAAATTTTCTATCTTTCATAATTAAGTCTGTATCATATACATTTCTAAAAGTATTAGTAAGAGCAAGAACATATATACTTTCAAGTAAATTTGTCTTACCTTGTGCATTATTTCCATAAATAATATTAATACCTTTATTAAATGATATTTTAAGACTCGAATAATTTCTAAAATTCTTTAATTCTACTCTTTTTAGATACATATTTGTACATCCCCTGTATTAATTTTTATATTTAGTTTCAAAATAAATGAAATTAATATTATCTGGTATACCTATACAGACATACCTATTATATCACAAAATAGGCACTAAAAAAAGAAATTATTACATTTCTTTTATTCTTTCATACAATTTTGTCTTAAGAAGTGATGCTCGATAATATTGATTATTAAGTAAATAGTATGAAATTGGTAAAACCATACTTTTTCCATTATTAAATACAACTCTACTACCCTTGCCATATTTTTCAATTTCTCTAATTTGATTAAAAGATAACCAAATAGATTCTTGAGTACGAACAGAAGATGTTGGAAAGAATATAATCTTTCTTGACTCTTCAATTATTATTGGATACTTAGTCTTTAAACCAGTTAAAGATTTAGTTCCTTCACATCTACCTGCATATGAACTACCATAGAATACACAATTATATTTAATGATATTGTTTGTAGTATCAGATACTTCATACTCTGCATCTTCTTCACAAACAATAGAGACATCTTTTCCACAAGGACGAATCACTTGTGTTGCTTCATTAATCTCGTATTCAGTCATAATATCCCCCTTTCTTGGTATACTGTTATACCAGGGGATTTAGTCGTATTTTGTCGAATTATGTCTATATGTTCAAAAATTGTAAAAAAAAGGCTAAAATTGCCTTTAAAATGTCCTAATTGGTAATATTAGTTGAATTAGAGAATCACTATCTACATTTTTGATAATAATAGGTTTAATTTCTCCATTAAAGCATAATTCAATCTCTTTACTGTTAAATACTTTAATTGCATCCATCATATATTTAGAACTAAATGAGATATTTAAATTCTTATTTTCATTATTAACAATATTTATATTTTCTTCTACATTACCTATTTCTGGAATATTAGATGTAATTTTAGCTTTATTACTATCAATGAATAGATTAATGATATTTTTCTCTTCTTCATTAGTAAGTAGTGATGCTCTATCTATTGCATCATAGAAATCATCAAGTTTTACTTTAATAGTAAGTGAATATTCATTTGGAATAAGTTTATCTGTTGCCGGATAATTACCATTAATCAATCTAGACATAATTACTAAGTTATTACATTTGAATATTACTTTATTAGAGAAAATGTGTATTTCTATCTTTTCATTATCCTCAGGAATCATACGTGATGTTTCAACAAGATTCTTAGATGGAACAACAATATTAACATTGTTATCCACATTTTCATTAAGTTTAATAGTTTTTTTAGATAATCTATAAGAATCAGTTGCAGTACACTCTAATACATCTTTATTAATTTTAAAGTTAATACCAGTAAGTATTGGACGTGATTCTTGCGTAGATGTTGAAAAGATTATCTGATTAATCATTGTCTTAAATGTATTTTTATCAAGCTTAATAGGATTCTTTGAATATTCTAAGTCAATATTAGGAAATTCATTTGCTTGATTACAGTTAAGTTTAAAAGATGAATTAGTAGTAGTAATTAATACTTGTGAATCAACTACTTCTTCAATAGTAATAATTTCATTACCAAGTTTTCTTATAATTTCATATATATATCTACCTGATATAACTAATTCTCCTAATTCTATAATCTCAGTAATATCTTTTTTATCGATAAATGATTTTATTGCAAACTCATTATTAGTACTTAATAGATATAACCCATCTTCTTTAAGATCAAACTTTATACAATTAAGTATTGGAATTAAGTTTTTAGAAGATACCCCTCTTATTACATAGTTCAAGTTTTCCACAAGAACATTTTGTTTAATTTTAATTTTCATACCAAAACCTTCTTTCTTTCATATTTATTATATATATTATTATTATTAATGTCAATAATGTTCATAACTTAAGTAATCCCTTAAAATATAAGGGTTCATGTGATGTTGATAAAATGTGCATAACTGTTCATAACTTGTGCATAACTCTTGTTTAAAACATTTTTATCTGATTTACCATTTTCTGAATCTCATTTTTAAGCTCATCACTCTTATCAACTTCTTTTTTGATTTTATCTACACCGTGCATAACAGTAGTATGATTTCTTCCTCCAAATTCATTACCTATTTTAACTAAGTTTTCATTTAAATACATTCTACATATATACATCGCAACCTGACGAGGTTGAGTAATTGTACTAATACGTCTTTTAGATTTTAAATCATCTACACTAACATTATAATTACTACAAACAATGTGCATAACTTGTTCAATATTATTTTTAGCCTCAATTCTAGTAACAAAGTAGTCTTTTAAGGCCTCGGTTGCAAGCTCTAAGTTAATATCAGACCCATTCATTATAGTAGCATATGCAAATACTCTAGTTAATGCACCTTCTAGTTTTCTAATATCACTAGTGCAGTTACTTGCAATATATTCTTTTACATCTTCTGGGAAATTAGTTTTAAGTTCGTGATTCTCAATCTTTTTGTTGATAATATTCATTCTAAGTTCAAAATCAGGTGGTTCAATACTTACAGTAAGTCCCCAGTTAAACCTAGTTTTTAGCCTTTCTTCTAGCCTCTTTATATCATCTGGTGATCTATCTGATGATATAATTATTTGTTTTTCATTATTATATAAGTCATTAAATGTGTTGAAAAACTCTTGTTGTGCGGAAGTCGCACCTACTATATTGTGGATATCATCAATTATTAATACATCTACATCACGATATTTACTTTTAAATTGTTTAGTTACTTCAAAGTTATCTGATGAACCATTTTTTCTACATATTTCGACAAAATCGTTCAAAAAATTATCGCAGGTAATGTAAAGTACACGTTTGGCAGTATTTTTTACGACAAAATTACCTATTGCCTGCATTAAATGGGTCTTTCCAAGACCACTAGGTCCATAGATAAATAATGGATTATACATTTTACCGGGGTGTTCTGCAACCGCAATTGCGCTAGTGGCTGCAAACTTATTACTCTTACCTATTATATAGTTTTCAAATGAATACCTACTGTCAAGATTAGTTGTAAAGGTCTCATTACTAGGAATACCTATATCTTCAATATTAATTTCAATATTCTTTTCAACCTCTTCTTCAAGTAGAAATTCAAATTTGAAGTTAGTTCCAGTTACTTCCTGAAATATTTCTTCAATTATATCTATATAGTTTTCCGAAAGATTCTTTTTATGAACATGATATGGAACTTGTACTATTGCTTTATTCTCTGTAAGGTCGATTAGCTTAGTTTCACTAAACCAAGTCTCATAAGATATGTTACTAATTTTGTTTTTTATACGTTCTAAAAAACTTTTCCACATATTTTCTAGGTTCATAACTACACCTTCTTCCGTTATACACATAATATTCTACAATAAAATGTTCAAAAAGTGAAGTAAAAAAGTCAATAATTCTCTAAAAAAATAAAGTTATGCACAATTTATGTGCATAACTTATGAACATAAAAATTTGTACACATTAATGCACAATGTGCATAAGTCGATTTTTTGTGGATAACTCATCTTAGACTATAGATTATAAGGGAATATTAAAAGCAAATCAATGTTCATAACTATGTCTAATAATGTCTATTTATGTGTTTATAACATTTTTATAAACATTTATGAACATTATCTATTTAATTATAATTAAATAGATTAGTTAATATAGTAAACATTTATCAAATATTTAACAATATATTATTAATATTTTAATTATTTAGTAGTATATACATTAATTTTATAATTTGTGTATTATGTATTACTTATTAATAAAAATTGTAAATTAAAAAAAATTGCAAAAGTGATTGACAAACAAGGAAAAAATCTATATAATTGATAAAGCAAGCAGAAATATTAGGTAATGGAGGTGTACGATGAAGAGAACATATCAACCAAATAAACATAGAAGAAGTAAGAAATTAGGTTTTATGGCTAGAATGAAAACTAGTATTATTAAAAGAAGAAGAAGAAAAGGTCGTAAAGTATTATCGCACTAATAATCACTCTAGTAGTGATTTTTGTTTTTAAGGTGATGTAATGAAAAAGATAAATATATTAAAGAATAATCGTGATTTTACTAGAATTATAAAAGGCAATAACTCATTTAAGTACAAAGATTATATTATATATATAGAAAGAGATACTGATGATTTATATAAGTTTGGTATATCTGTTAGTAAAAAAATTGGGAATGCAGTTGTTAGAAATAAATTAAAAAGGCAAATTAAGAATATAATTGATAAGAAACGCTATGAAAATTCGTTTAATTGTATTATAATATTAAGGAAAGGCATTTTAGCTAAATCTTTTAATGAGATGAGTGAGGAGTTATATAGTGCTTTTAAGATATTAAAATTATTTAAGGAGGAACGAAGTGAAAAAGAATAGTAAATTAAAAATTGCGTTTTTAGTAATTCTACTTGTTGTAATGACTGGATGTACTAAACAATTAAAAGATGTTAATGGGAAGATAGTTAAGAATGAGGAAACTGGTCAAACATTACCATCTAATATATTATGTAAGCCTACTGATAATGATATTATTAAACTTTATGAAACTACTCGTGAAAAACAAATTAAGAGTCTTGACAAAAAGTTAAAGAATGATGATATTACTAAAGCAGAATATAAGAAAAAGAAAAGTAAGTTACTTGATGTTAATAAGTTAGTTGCTTGTAAGAATTTTAAAGTATCATCTGGTGGTTATGAAGGTTTATGGACTACATTCTTTGTTAAACCACTTGCTTGGGTATTAATTCGGTTAGGTGGATTCTTAAAAAATTATGGTCTTGCAGTAATTGCGGCTACTCTACTTATTAGACTAATTTTATTCCCAGTTACAAAAAAAGCTGCAAAACAATCTGAGTTAATGAAACTTGCACAAGATGATTTATCTAAGATTGAAAAGAAATATAAAAATAAAAATGATCAAGAATCTATGACTATGAAGAGTCAAGAGATGATGGCTGTTTATAAAAAAAACGGTATTAATCCGATGTCTGGATGTCTATTTGGAGTTATTCAAATACCATTATTCCTTGCTTTCTATGAAGCATTATATAGATTACCAGTATTATTTGAAGATAAATTCTTAATATTTAATATGGCAACTACTCCAATATCTGGTATGTCATCAGGTAATTATATATACTTTATATTACCAGTAATTGTCGGTGTGGTTACTTATTTCTCATTTAAATTAAATAGTGGTGCATCAATGGGGGCTGACCAAGCAAAACAAATGAAAACAATGATGATGATTATGATGGTACTAATTGTATTTACATCGTTCTCAATGTCAACTGCTATTATCCTTTACTGGATTACTAATAGTTCATTTACAATTGTTCAAAATTTATTAGTTAAAAGGAGTAAGAAATAATGATTAATGTATATAACTTTGAAGATAAAACTGCTGAAGATTGCAGAATGAAATGTTTAGAAGAATTAGATGTATATGATGATGAAATAATTACTAGAGAGTTTGAAGAAGAAGGTAATTATCATATGGAAGTAATTAAGATTGATGATATTAAATTTTATGTAAAAGAGTTTTTAACTACTCTACTTTCTAAGATGAATATAAAGTCAACTGTTACTGTATATGAAGATGAAAAGATTTTTACTGTTAAGATTAAGAGTAATGATAATAGAGTTTTAATTGGTAAAGATGGTAAGAATTTGTCTGCTATTCAATTTATGGCAAGACAAGTAGTTAGAAATATGACTAATTTTAACATTAAAATTAATCTTGATATATCTAATTATAGAGAGAAAAAAGAAAAATTCTTTGAGAGTGATATTAAAAAGATTATTAATGAAGTATTATCTAGCAAGACTGATACTAAGTTAGATCCTATGAATTCATATCAAAGAAGACTTGTACATAATGTTGCAAATAACTATTATAATATTGAAACTGAGAGTGTTGGCGAAGAACCAAATAGATGTGTAACAATTAAATACGTGGAAAACTAATACTACTTTGTAGTATTTTTTCTTAAGGAGGATTATATGAATGATACAATTTGTGCGATATCTACCCCACTTGCACCTGGTGCGATTTCAATAATTCGTATGAGTGGTAGTGGTGCGATAAGTATTGCAAATAAAGTGTTTGTTGGTAAGGATTTAGAAAAAGTTAATGATCATACAATTAATTATGGACATATTTATGATGGAGATGAATTAATTGATGAAGTAATGGTATCTGTAATGCGTGAACCTAATACTTATACGCGCGAAGATGTAATTGAAATAAATGCTCATGGTAGTATTGCGAGTGCGAAAAGAATATTAGAACTACTTCTTAAAAATGGGTGTAGACTTGCAAATCCTGGGGAATTTACTGAACGTGCATTTATTAATGGTCGTATTGATTTAGTTGAGGCAGAAAGTGTTATGGATATAATTGATTCTAGTAATGAAAAAGCACTATCTATGGCCGTTAATCAATTATCTGGTAGTACTTCTAATAAGATTAAAGAGATTAGAAAAATGATTAGTGATATTGAAACTAATATTGAGGTAAATATTGATTTTCCAGAGTATGATGATATAAATGTTTTAACTAATGAGATTATTAAACCTAAATTAATTAATATTTCTGATGAATTGCATACTTTACTTAATAATTCTAAAGATTCTAAAATAATTAAAGATGGTATAGATACAGTAATTATAGGTAAACCTAATGTAGGTAAAAGTAGTATTTTAAATAAATTACTTGAGGAAGATAAAGCAATTGTTACTGATATTCCTGGTACTACTCGTGATATAGTTGAAGGTGTTATTGATATAAATGGTATTAGACTAAATTTAATTGATACTGCAGGTATTAGAGAAACTGATGATTTAGTTGAAAGTATAGGTGTTAAAAAGAGTTTAGAATTAATTAATAAGGCATCATTAATTATATTTGTACTTAATAATAATACAGAAATTACTGATAGTGAGTATGAGATATTAAGTAAGATTAAAGATAAGAATTATATTATTATTATAAATAAAATTGATTTAGATAAAAATATTGATGATAGTAACTTAAATAATGTTATATACATGTCTACAGTAAATGATATAGGTATTGATGATTTAAAAAATAAGATTATTAATATGTATGAGTTAGATAAACTTAATACTAAAGATTTTAATTATTTAAGTAGTGCGAGAAGTATTAGTTTAATTGAAAAAGCAATTGATAGTATAGATAAAAGTATTAATGCAATTAATGAAGGACAACCAATTGATATAGTTGAGGTTGATATTTCATCTGCATCAGAATACTTAGGAGATATATTAGGAATTAACTATAAAGAAGACTTATTTGATCAATTGTTTAGTAACTTTTGTTTAGGTAAATAATTTATTGACAAATAGAAATCGACATGATATCATTACAATGAGGAGGCAGATTATGGGACATAAACCAGTTTTTGAATATAATCCAAGCACTGATAGTCATAAGTTTGTTGGATATGAAGATGATACTTCAGAGGATGTAAAACAAGCAATAAGAGAAGCACAGGAAATAGAAAGAAAAGAAAAAATAGATTGGGCAAGAGCATCTCATCAAGCAAGAAATGAACAATTAGAAGACTATTATTTAGAAGACTATTTTTTAGAAGAAAAAAGAGAACAATTTGAAAGAGAATTGGAACAGGCGAATCGTGAAGAGGAAAAAAAACGTAAAGTGGAATTACGAAGGTATAAAAATCAACAAGAAAAGGAAGCTTTGGAGCAAGAAAAAAGCCGAAGAGAAAAAGAAATTGAAGAAGCATATAAAAGGCAAGAAGCAATAAGAAAAGCACAGCAAAGATATAGTGAACTATCACCTTTAAGAAAATTCTTTTCAAGAAGACTTAATTTATATGGAGGTATTGTTCCGTTTGGGATAAAAGAAGACAAATTAACAACAGAACAAATTGATAATTTATATGGTGGAAGGAAAAAATAAAGTGAATGAATTAAATATAGAGTTTAATAATTATCTAAATGAATTTAAAAAACTTTCTGTTTTAGAAAAAAGAGAAGAAATCTTATATTCTATAAAAGAATTAATAGCTTTTTTTGATCAAGTTTCCAATGTTGAGAATATTTCTATTGAATACTTAAAAAGTAATGAAATACTTGATAATAAAAAGAGTGATAATGAAGGCGAATTTTTAGAATCATTGCTTGTATATATTGAAAATGCAAAAAATATAATTGGTCAATATCTTGATAAATCAAATAATTAATAAAAACTAATAATTGGGAAACTACTATGATTATTAGTTTTTTTGTTACTATGATTATTAGTTTTTTTGTTATTGTTAAATTTTTAAATATGATATATAATATTGTGGTATTAATGAGGTGAGTTTATGTTTGATGTAATTGTTATTGGTGGTGGACACGCTGGTTGTGAGGCATCTTTGGCTTCTGCTCGTATGAAGCATAAAACGTTATTAGTTACGGGAAATATTAAAAACATTGCCGATATGCCATGTAATCCATCTATTGGGGGTTCAGCTAAGGGTATAATTGTTAGAGAAATTGATGCTTTAGGTGGAGAGATGGGAAAATGTGCTGATAAGTCATTAATTCAAATGAAGATGCTTAATAGTTCTAAGGGACCTGCAGTTAGATCACTTCGTGCGCAGGCAGATAAGATTACATATCCTAAAGTAATGTTAGAAACTCTTAAATCTACGGATAATTTAGAAATATTAGAAGCAATGGTTAAAGAGTTAGTAGTTGAAAATAAAAAGGTTAAAGGCGTTATTTTAGAAGATGGAAGGATTATTAATTCTAAAGCAGTAATTATTACAACAGGTACATATTTAAAATCTGATATCTTAGTTGGTTCTACTCGTACAAGGAAAGGTCCACATGGAGAGAAAACTAGTAATTATTTATCTGATAATTTAAAAAAATTAGGTTTTACTATTAAAAGACTTAAAACTGGTACTCCACCTAGAATAGATAAAAGTACTATTGATTTTAGTAAAACTAGAATTGAAAATGGAGATTCTACTTCTTATACATTTAGTTATGAAAATAATATATATTATGATGTAGATAATCAGGTTCCATGTCATTTAATCTATACAACACCAACTACTCATCAAATTATTACTGATAACTTAAATAAATCAAGTATGTATGGTGGACTTGATGATATAAAGGGTGTTGGTCCTAGGTATTGTCCTTCTATTGAAGATAAAATAGTTAGATTTAGTGATAAAGAAAGACATCAGTTATTCTTAGAACCGGAAAGTATTTATTATGACGATATATATTTACAAGGTTTTTCAACTAGTATGCCAATTGATGTTCAAGAAAAAATGGTTCATAGTTTACCTGGACTTGAGAATGCTAAAATTTTAAAATATGCTTATGCAATTGAATATGATGCAATCGATTCTAGACAATTAAATTTATCTTTAGAAACAAAGATTGTTGATAATTTATTTACTGCGGGACAAATTAATGGTACAAGTGGTTATGAAGAAGCTGCTTGTCAAGGATTAATTGCTGGTATTAATGCTGCACTTAAATTAGATGGAAAAGAGCCATTAATAATTAAAAGAAGTGAAGCATATATTGGAGTATTAATTGATGATTTAATTACAAAAGGTATAATGGATCCTTATCGTATGCTTACATCACGTGCAGAATATAGATTATTATTACGTAATGATAATGCTGATATGCGTCTTACAGAATATGGACATGATGTAGGGTTAATAACTGATGATAGATATAATATGTTTATTTTAAAAAAAGATTCAATTAAGAATTTAATTAATGAACTTAAAACAAAGAAGATAACTCCTACTGAGTTGGGAAATAATTTTTTAAGAGAGTTAAATACTACTCAAATAAAGGATTCTATTACATTATATGATTTATTAAAAAGACCTGAGGTAAAAATAGATAGTTTACAAAATATGTTTGGGAAATATTCAAAAGATGTTTTAGAACAAGTAGAAATAAGTGTTAAATATGAAGGGTATATTAATAAGGCATTAAAAGAAGCAGAAAAGTTTAATGAATTAGATTCGAAAAAGATACCAAGTGATATTGATTATTCAAAGATAAAAAACCTAGCAAGTGAAGCAAGACAAAAGTTAGAAGCTGTTCGTCCTACTTCAATTGGACAAGCTAGTCGTATTAGTGGAGTTAATCCGGTTGATATATCATTAATTATGGTTTATATAAAAAAGGAGTATTTCTATGATAGAAAATGAATTTATTAAACATATTGAAGATTTAGGTATTACTTGTGATGATGATAAACTAAGTAGGCTAAATAAGTATTATGAAATGCTTGTTGAATATAATAAGGTTATGAACCTAACAGGTATCACTGAAAAGAAGCAAGTATATCTTAAACATTTTTATGATTCAATGACTATTGCGAAAGTAATTAATTTAAATGAATATAATACATTATGTGACATAGGTACTGGTGCTGGGTTTCCAGGCTTAGTAATTAAAATATTTTATCCACATTTAAAAGTAGTACTTGTTGATTCATTAAATAAAAGAATTAATTTCTTAAGTGATGTAATCAAAGAATTAGGATTAACCAATATTGAAACTGTACATGCTAGAATTGAAGATTATGCACATAATAATAAAGATAAGTTTGATATTGTTACCGCACGTGCAGTCGCTCCTTTAAATATTCTATTAGAGTATGCAATTCCAATTACTAAAGTAAGTTCATATTTTATTGCAATGAAAGGTAAAATAGAAGATGAAACTACTTATAGTAATGCACTTAGAGTATTAAAGTCAGAGGTAGAAGAAATTAAAGAATTTAAATTACCAATTGAAAATAGTGATAGAACTATCTATAAAATAAAAAAAATTAGTAAAATTAATGGGAAATATCCAAGAAAGCCTTCTGAAATTAAGAAAAACATGTTATAATTCTATTGTATTAAAATAGTAGACAAGATATTATATAGGGGGAATTATAATATGGAATTAGTTAAAAATACTAATATGGTTGTACTTGAAGATGAAAATAAAAAGCTTGTTATTCAATTTTTAAATAATGGAGATTTATATTGGGTTATTAGTGATAAAAGTAACAGTAATATAAAAATATTTGAAATTACGAAGGAAGATTATCAGATTTATGAATTGTTTGAACTTTTATATAATGATATAAAAGTTAAGAATATCTATAATGTATATGAAGAGATAAAAAAATGTACATCTAAAGAGCAACTTCAAAAAGTTTATCGAAAATATGAAGAACATAATAAGTATATTAAAGAATATGATGATTTAAATATTTCTGATTCAATAACGTGGGTAAGTGATAATAATCATTATGATATTGCAAATATCGTTACTATTTTAAAAGAAGAAGATAAGTATGTACTTGTTTTTAATCTAAGAGATTATCAGAGTCGTAATTCGATTAGATTTAGTAATAGTGGCTGTAGATATAATCCTTATAATAGATGTTTTATGAAACATTTTAAGAATCTAGATAATCTAAAGATTGATAAAGAACAAATTAATATTGAAGAATATATGTATTTAAAGAAAGTTAAGAAGTTGTAAAAGTTCTTTATTTTTTTATATTTTAAAATTATTTCCCAAATATTATTGCATTATTTCCCAAAATGTAGTAATATGTATTTTAGGATAGAAAGGAGATAATATGCAAGAAGTTAAGGAGATAAATAAAGTTGTTTATTTATCAAATAATGATATATTGCCTAATAGATTTCAACCGAGAAAATATTTTGACGAAGAAGAAATTATGCAATTATCAGAGTCTATTAAGGAACATGGTGTCATAAATCCTGTTATTGTTCGTAAACTTGGTGATAAGTATGAACTTGTTGCTGGCGAGAGAAGATATAAAGCTAATATCCTTGCTGGTAATGATGATATTCCGGCAATAATAATGGATGTTAATGATAAGGAAAGTTCAGAAATAGCAGTTGTAGAAAATATACAAAGAAAAGATTTAAATGCAATAGAAGAGGCAATTTCTTATAAGAGAATTCTTGATATTGGATATATGACTCAAGAACAACTCGCACAGAAAATGGGAAAAAGTCAATCATCGATTGCAAATAAGATTAGACTTTTAAAGTTATCTGACGAAGTACAGGATGCATTAATGAAAAAACAAATTTCAGAGCGTCATGCAAGGTCTCTTTTAAAGTTAGAATCACAGAAAAAACAAAATGAATTGTTAAAAAGAATAATTAATGAAAGATTAACAGTTAGAAAAACAGATGAGGAGATAGAAAAAATGAATAATAATATGAATAATTTTAATAACTTTTATAATAATGTGCCAAATAATAATCTTGAGCAACTTACTCCAATTATGCCAGGAACAAATGTAACAGATGTTAATATTTCAGGGGGAAATAGTGGTCAGATGCAAGCACAGAATACTGGATTAGCTAATCCAGTGGTAGAACCTGTAATGCCAAGTATAACAAATGTAGAAAAAACTGTAAATACAATATCTACTCCACCAGTGCAATCACAAGCAGAGCAACAATTTAACGCTCCACAACAAGTTAATAATCAAGTTGAATCACCTATTCAATCAGAAGGACAGGTTATACCTACAGTTTCAATTGATGATGTTCTTGCAAAAGCAAATCAACCTTCAGTAGTTGGAAACAAATCTTTTGGTGATAATAGTTATAACTCAAATAATCAAGTGGTAAATAATACACAAATGAATAATAGTATGAGTCAAAATAATAATTTTGAAATGCCAAATTTAAGTCCTATTAACGAGGAACCTACACCTATTTCTTCCCAAAATGAATTTAGTATTCCTGATTTAGGTCCAACAAATGAGCCTGATATTGGAATTGGTAACAATCAATCTATTGAACCTGCTGGGATAAGCAATCCAACACCGGTAGAATTACAGACAAATATTAATGAGAATTCTAGTTTTGGTGTTCCTAATTTAAATCCAATTAGTGAAAATCCAGAACCTATAGATGATTTCTTAAGTTCGATAAACAATAATATGAACCAAGATTCATTAGAAAAATCACAAACTGAAACAACTGATTCAGTGAATACTTTTGCTCCATTTAATTTAAATAGAGATGATAATACGATTAATTCACCAATTAATACATCCCCAATAATTGATACAGCAGATGTAAATAATCAAAATAGTATTGGAATTAATAATGGTACAGTTAATATGGACACTCAGCCTATTCCAGAGGGGACACAACAATTTGAGCGAGTTTCAGAACCAATCATTGTTAATGAATACAATGATCAATATGCTCCGATTATGCCTAAACAACAAAATCAACAACCTACAATTGATTTTAAAACAATAATTAGTTTAATTAGAAAATGTTCACAAGCAATTGAAAATAGTGGGTATAAGATTGAAACTGAAGAATATAATTTAGATAATTTATATCAGGTTGTATTTAAGATTGAAAAGAGATAAAGAATGTCAGATGGCATTCTTTATTTGTAGAATTAGCTATAAAAACTTGATGACAATTATAATTATGACTTGAATATTTTAATTTTTCATGATATCTTTACATAGAAAAAGGAGTGTTTATCGTGTTTAATTTAGTTTCAAAATATAAACCAAGTGGTGATCAACCAGAAGCAATAAATAAGTTAGTAGAAGGTATAAAAAGCGGTAAGAAAAGACAAGTGTTATTAGGTGCAACAGGTACAGGTAAAACATTTACTATTGCTAATGTGATAAAAGAGATAAACAAACCTACTTTAGTACTTGCACATAATAAAACGCTTGCTGGACAATTATATGGGGAATTAAAAGAGTTATTTCCTGATAACCATGTTGAGTACTTTGTTTCATATTATGATTACTATCAGCCTGAGGCGTATGTTGCAAAAACTGATACTTATATTGAAAAAGATGCTTCAATAAATGATGAGATAGATGAACTAAGACACTCCGCAACATCTAGTTTACTTAAATATAAGGATGTAATAGTAGTTGCATCAGTTTCATGTATATATGGTATAGGTGAAATTGAAGAATATAGAAATAAAACACTTACACTTAATGTAGGTGAGGAAGTTGATAGAGATATTGTTATTCATAAATTAATAGATATGCTATATGAAAGAAATAATATAGATTTTAAGCGTGGTACATTTAGAGTAAATGGAGATACATTAGAAATAATTCCTATTAATCAACACAATTCTGGTATTAGAGTAGAATTCTTTGGTGATGAAATAGATAGAATTTCTGAGTTTGATATACTTACTGGTAGTATTAAAAGCAATAAAAAAACAATAACTATATTTCCAGCAAGTCACTTTGTTACTAGTGAGGAAAAATTAAAGTGTGCTATTGAATTAATAAAAAATGAACTTGCTGAACAACTTGTTAAATTTAAAAGTGAGAATAAATTACTTGAGTGTCAAAGATTAGAAGAGCGAACTAATTATGATATTGAAATGCTTAGTGAAACGGGTTTTTGTCGAGGTGTTGAAAACTATTCTGCTCCATTATCACTTCGTGCACCTGGTGAAACTCCAACAACTCTAATTGACTTCTTTGGTAATGATTTCATATTTGTAATTGATGAATCACATGTAACTGTTCCGCAAGTTAGAGGAATGTATAATGGCGATAGAGCTCGAAAAACTGTGTTAGTTGACTATGGATTTAGGCTACCTAGCGCACTTGATAATAGACCATTAAAATTTGATGAATTTGAATCAAAGATTGATAATGTAATATTTGTCTCAGCTACTCCAGGAGATTATGAACTTGAAACTAGTAGTCAAGTTGTGGAACAGATTATTAGACCAACTGGATTACTAGATCCTATAATTGAAGTTAGACCACAAGAAAATCAAATAGATAATTTAGTTAGTGAGATTAATGATAGAATTGAGAAGAACGAAAGAACACTAGTTACAACACTTACAATTAGAATGGCAGAAGAATTAACTCAGTATTTAAAGAATATTGGTATAAAAGTTGCTTATCTTCATTCTGAGGTAAAAACTTTAGAACGTATGCGTATTATAAGAGAAGTACGTAAAGGTAAATATGATTGTTTAGTTGGTATAAACTTACTTAGAGAAGGTCTTGATATACCAGAAGTTAGTTTAATTGCCATATTAGATGCAGATAAACAAGGGTTCTTACGTAGTAGTAGAAGTTTAATTCAAACGATAGGTAGAGCAGCAAGAAATGCAAACGGAATGGTTATTATGTATGCAGATACTGTTAGTGAAGCAATGTCTATTGCAATTAGTGAAACTAATAGAAGAAGAACTATTCAAAATGATTATAATGAGAAACATGGAATAGTACCTAAAACCATAATAAAAGAAATAAGAGAAGTAATTAGTAATAATGATAATAAAGATATTACCTCTAGAAAATCTAAAAGAGAAAATCCTAAGAAAACAATTGAAGCACTAGAGCGAGAAATGAAAGAAGCTGCAAAAATGCTTGATTTTGAAAGAGCAATGGAAATTAGAGATGCAATATTTGAATTAAAAGCTGAAATGTAATTATAAATATAGCTATTTACAACAGTTTTAAAAACTGTTAAAATAAAGATAAATGGAAGTGATTTGATGAAGAATAACTTGATTTCAAATGTATTAGATTTACTATGTCATTTTATAGGTTATACGTTAGTTTTAATACTAACATCATTAATATTTAAAAATACAATTATAGTAGATGATAGTCATTATTATATTTGGGGATTTATAGCAGTTATAATAATTTGGGCGTTTAATAAAACAGTAAAGCCCCTACTCTTTTGGATAACACTACCTATTACTGCTTTAACACTTGGATTATTCTACCCTATTATAAATATAATTATATTAAAATTAACAGATTTAATATTACAGTCACACTTTGAAATAAAAGGAATATTTTCATTATTTTTTGCATCAATATTTATTTCTATTCTAAATGGTATAATGGATCATTTCTTTGTTGATAAATTATTAAAGGAAGTACATAAATGAAAGATATTAGTACAATGTTTAGCATAGGAAGCATTGAGATAAAATGGTATTCCTTTTTTCTTTTAGTAGCATTTAGCCTTGGGGCGCTTATAATTTATTTAAATAGAAAAAAGGTTAATTTATCTAAAATTGAAATAGGAGATATGTTATTTAACTTAGTAATAATAGCTATACTTGGAGCCCGTATATACTATGTTATATTTAATCTTGATTACTATTTAGTTTATCCTGTAGATATTTTTAAGGTTTGGGAAGGTGGCCTTGCAATTCATGGTGGGATTATTTCAGGATTATTATATTTACTTTATTTTTGTAAAAAGAAAGGCATTAGTATAATAAAACTAACTGATATAATAGTTCTTGCCTTACCACTAGGTCAAGCAATAGGTAGGTGGGGAAATTTTTTTAATCAGGAAGCTTTTGGACCAGTTACAACTTATGCAAATCTAAAAAGTATGCATATTCCTGCATTTATTATTAACGGAATGCATATAGGAAATAACTACTACCACCCTACTTTTCTATATGAATCAATATGGTGTTTATTAATATTTGTAATTTTATTAATATTATTTTTATTAAAAATAGAAAAAAAAGGTTTATATACATCAATCTATTTAATAATGTATGGCATAGAAAGATTACTAGTTGAATCAATGCGACAAGATAGTTTAATGATATATAATGTTAAAATTGCGCAAGTTGTATCAACGTTAATGATATTAATAGGAATAATTATTCTTATATATAATTGGAGGAGTAAAAATGAATACAGTAATCAATAAGAATTGGGATATAGTTTTAAAAGATGAAATGAATAAAGAATATTTTAAAAATTTAGGTATATTTGTAAAAAGCGAATATAAAACTAAAACAGTATTTCCACCATACGAAAATATATTCGACGCTTTAAGATTTACTGATTATAATGATGTTAAAGTAGTTATTTTAGGACAAGATCCTTATCATGGGTTAGGTGAAGCACACGGACTAAGCTTTTCAGTACATAAAGGTGTTAAAATGCCTCCATCACTACTTAATATATTTAAAGAGTTAAAAAGTGATTTGGGAATAACTAGAACATCAACTGACTTAACAGATTGGGCTAAACAGGGAGTATTATTATTAAATTCAATTATGACAGTTGTTAAAGATACTCCTTTATCACATAAGAATAAAGGATGGGAAACATTTACTGATAATATTATTAGGTATTTAAATGATAGAGAAAAATCAGTTATATTTATACTGTGGGGTAATTTTGCGAGGAGTAAAAAAGCACTTATCACGAATTCTAGACATAAGATTATTGAAAGTGCACATCCTTCTCCACTTTCTGCATCACGTGGTTTCTTTGGTACAAAGCCATTTAGTAAGTGCAATAGTTATTTAAAAGAATTAGGTATGAAAGAGATTGAGTGGTAATTATGTTGGTTACAAAAAAAGAATTAATAAACTATTTTAGTAGAGAAAATGCAATATTTAGTTTTGAAGAATTCTTTACAGATAGTATTAATGATAAACGAGCTATAATCTTAATTACTCCTAATCAGATAATTAAAACTAGAAATCTATTGTGTAATGATAATGAAAGATCAGGACATGATATAACTTACGATTATCTTACTAGATTACTATATGATATAACGTTTGATGAAAATGGAGTAATGCTATTTGATGAAAAAGAGATGGAAAATAATAAAGATGCTTTAAACTATTTACAGTATTATCAAAATATAATGATAAGAATGTGTAATGAAGGTGTAAATAATTCAAAATTAGTATGGATTCATATTCCACCAAAAGTAACTTCTAGTCAGTTAGAGATATTAAAAGAGCTAAACTATGAAACAAATACATTATTTAAAAAGATAAGTAAGACAATAAATAAGGATGAAGATGATTATTTAGTTGCATTTAATAATTACCATGATAAAGTAGTATATGGTGATACATTAGATATTGTAATTAATTATATTATAGAAAATAATCTAATAGATGATAAAGAACCTATTATTGAAGAAACTTGCGTTATTGAAAATCAAGTTAAACATGAAAGTAAAAGGATGTAATATAAATGAATGAAGCAGAAATAAGAAATAAATATTTAGAACATTATATGGCTGAAAATGAGAGATTTGATATGGCCGAATTTATTCTGAGTAATAAAAATTTGGTTGATAATGGTGCGATTATTTTGATTACACCAAATCAAATAGTATTTACTAGAAATAATCCTAAAGAGGGAGGAGAAATTGGTAGTGGAAGTCATGATGATACTTATGATATTTTGAATAAAGTACTGTACGATTTACCACTTAATAATAGAATATTTAAAATTGATTCAAAAGAGTTAGAGGAAGCGTTAGAGAGAAGTTTCCAAATTAAATATAAACAAAATATATTAATTAGAATGATTAATGAAGGAAAAGGCGTAATACATATGAGAGGAATTTATGTAGAGTTACCTAGCTCCATTACTGCATCACAATTAGAATTTTTGATTTATTTAGAAGAACAATATGGTATTATACTTAAGTATATAAGTAATGAAATGGTGAAGGCTGGTGAAACACCATTGATATTATTTAAAAACAAGGAAAGACAAAATGTTTTATGCAATTCGTTTGAGCCATTGATAGAATATGCAAGGAATAATTTAGTGGATAAAGAAAAAGAGGTAATAGAAGAAAAACATATCATAGGAACAACTATTATAGATATTAAAAGCAGAGATAAGCAAATATAGAAAGGAGAATATATATGGATAATAATGATATTTCACTTGCAATAGCAATGACAAGTACGTGGTTTAATATGTTACCTGAACCTTTAAAAGGGGAATATTTAAAAGATTTTGATTCATATAGTAATGAATTTATTAACGTATATAATAAATCAATAGATAGTATAAGAAAGAAAGAAGAAGAATCATTACCTTATTTCGCTAGAGGTGGTTCACTTGAAGGTAGAATTAAATAAAAATCAAACGTGTTTTGATTTTTTTGATATAATATGAAAAATCTAGTTTACAAAATAAAAATTATTTGTTATAATCTTTAGCGAGTAATTAATTTACTCCTTGCTCGATTGAGCCAAAGACCATAAGGAGGTGTTGTATGAAAAAATATGAAATTATGTTTATCGTTAAGCCAACTATTAGTGAAGATGAAATCAAGAAAGTAGCATCTAATTTTCAAAAGATTTTAGAAAAGAAAGGTGCTAAGGTTACTAATGTTGATGCTTGGGGACAAAGAACATTAGCTTATGAAATTAAGAAAGGTAATGATACTTATAAGAGTGGATATTACTATGTTATTAATCTTGAAGCTAAAGATGATAAAGCAGTTAAAGAATTTGATAGACTTGCTTTAATCAGTTCAGATGTTATTAGACATTTAGTTATTAGAAAAGAAAAATAAGAGAGGTTTTATGAATAAAGTATTTTTACTTGGCAGATTAACTGCTAAACCAGAGTTAAGATATACACCATCTAATACGGCATATTCAAGATTTTCTGTTGCAGTTGATAGACGTATTGCACGTCAAGATGGAACTAGGGAAACAGATTTTATTAACTGTGTTGCTTGGGGAAAAACTGCAGAAAATATTGCTCGTTTCTTTGATAAAGGACGTCAAATATGTATTGATGGAAGTATAAGAACAGGAAGTTATACAGCTCAAGACGGTACTAAAAGATATACAACAGATGTAAATGTTGATAATTTTGATTTTGTAGATAAAAAAGGAAATAATGAAGGTGGTTTTGTTCCTAGTGGAGCATCAGAAACTCCATATGATTTTGCAACTCCATCCCCTACTCCTAATAGTGAATCTACAATGAACACTGAAGCACCTGTAAATAGTGACCCTTTTGCAGAGTTTGGTGAGAGTGTATCTATTGATGAGAACTTCTTAGATTAAAAGGAGGATAAAAATGTTTGAATATAGAAAAAAGAAAAAAGTATGCCCATTATGTGCAGGACATGATTTAGATTTTAAAGATGTTGAATATCTAAAAAGATTTATTAGTGCAGACAGAAATAAAATATTACCAAGAAGAGTAACTGGTGTATGCGCTAAACATCAAAGAAAAGTTGCAAAACAAGTTAAATATGGACGCCATATGGGATTAGTTGGATTTGTAAGATAATAAAAAACGGTTCGCAATTAAATGTGAATCGTTTTATTTTGTAAGAAGTTCAGTAAGATTATCTGGATTCTTTTTATTATAAACAATATCGTATATTAAGTTAATCATTGGAATGTCTATATTGTTATCGTTAATTATATTATGGATACTTCTAAGAACAGTCAGTCCTTCTATTGTGTTAGAATTAATATATGCATTTAGATTTCTTTCATCTACCCTACTACCTATCATTTTACCTAATGTATAGTTTCTACTTTTTTCACTTGTACAAGTAAGAATTATATCACCAAATCCAGCAAATGATAGTATAGTTGAACCATTTCCCCCCAATTTGTTTATTAATTCTTTAATATCATGAAGTGACTGTGTGATAAGCATAGCTTGGGTAGATATAGGGTAACCTAGTCCATTTATTATGCCGCTAGCTATCGCAATCACATTCTTGATTGCTCCACAAATACATGTTCCTATTATATCGTTTGTTATGAACATTTTAATTTTTTTATTATTAAGAGAGTTATATATTTGTTTGCTTGTTTCTGGATTGTAACTAGCAAGACTTAATCCAATTGGCACATTATTAATAATATCTATTGCAAAAGTGGGTCCTGATATAACCCCTATTCTATTTGTATTAAACAGCTGTTTAACTATATCAGGTAAAAACATTAAACTACTCTCTTCTATTCCTTTTGATGCAATGCATATATGTTGATTTTTTATATAAGGAATAGCTTTAGTGCATGTTTCTGTTACAAACTCAGCAGGAACTGCGATATAAATTATGTCCTTATTAGTACATAGTTCTTCAATATTAGTTGTAATTTTAATATCACTTGGAATAATATAATTATTTAAATTTTTTCTTAACTTATTGTTTGTTAGATCATTTGCTTCTTCTCCAAATTTTGTCCACATTGTAATTTCATGATTATTTTTATGTAATATTGATGCAATAGCAATACCAAATACTCCGGTTCCAATAATACCTATTTTCATTTTATCATCTCTTTTCTATTAATAATGATATCATATTATAACTATAAATTCTATTAAAACTTCATGAATGTATAATTATCTTTATTTACTAATTATAATTTTATTTAAGAAAAATATTTGTAAAATGTCAAAAAATTGTACAAATTATAAAAATAGTGAAAAAAATCGAGTAAAATGCTTGATTTTTTTTTAGTTATTTAATATAATTTTGTATGTGTGACGTGCATTGATGTGTAAGGTTGCTGATACGCCAGGTTAAGTTGTAAAGAATTAAAATGGGTTATTGGGTTTTTACACGGAGCAAGTCTATACTTGATATAGGCGAAGGAGGGATTATATGTCAAAAACTACTGTTCGTATCAAATTGAAAGCGTTTGAGCACAAAAGTTTAGATAAGGCTTGTGCGAAAATAGTTGAGGTTGTAAAGCGTAACGGAGGCAAAGTTAGTGGCCCTATTCCACTTCCTACAGAAGTTGAAAAAGTTACTATCTTAAGAGCTGTTCACAAATATAAAGACTCACGTGAACAATTTGAAAAAAGAACACACAAAAGACTAATTGATATTATTAATCCAACTAAGGAAACTATTGAAGCATTAGCTCATCTAGAAATTCCTAGTGGTGTTGATATCAGAATAATTAAATAAGGAGGAAAAGTATGAAAGGAATCTTAGGTCGTAAAATTGGAATGACTCAAGTATTTACTGAATCTGGAAATTTGATTCCTGTAACTGTTGTTGAGGTTGAGCCAAATATTGTTACTCAAATTAAAACTAAAGAAAATGATGGTTATGAGGCTATTCAATTAGGATTCGATACAAAGAGAGAAAAGTTAGCGACTAAAGCTTCTGCTGGTCACACAGCAAAAGCAAAGACTACACCTAAGCGCTTCTTTAGAGAAATAAAAGGTGTAGATATCAATGATTATACTTTGGGGCAAGAAGTAACAGTTGAGTTATTTGAACCAGGTGAAATTATTGATGTAACTGGAACAACTAAAGGTAAAGGGTTCCAGGGTGTAATTAAAAGACATGGTCAATCAAGAGGACCTATGGGACATGGATCTCACTATCATAGAAGACCAGGTTCAATGGGAACAATGAGACCAATGCGTGTTTTCAAAGGTAAAGCTTTACCAGGACACATGGGAACACTTACTGTAACGATTCAAAATTTAATGGTTGTAGATGTTGATAAAGAAAATAATGTAATATTAGTTAGTGGTAATGTACCAGGACCTAAAAAGGGACTTGTAATTATCAAGACTGCCGTTAAAAATCCTAAAAAGGTTGAAACTGAAAAGTTAGTTTCTTATATTAAGGAAGAACCAAAGGTAGAAGAAACTACTGAGTCAGTAGAGACTGAAGTTGTTACAGAAGAAACTACTAAGGAAGAGAATTAGTAGGGAGGAATTGTAATGAAAAAAATAGATGTATTAAATATTAACGGTGAAAAAGTTAAAGATATTACATTAAATAAAGATGTTTTCGGAATTACTCCAAATGATACAGTTTTATATGATGCTATTAAATTATCACAAAATGCAACTCGCCAAGGGACTGCAAGTGTAAAAGGTAGAAGCGATGTTTCTGGTGGTGGAAGAAAACCATGGAGACAAAAAGGTACTGGACGTGCTCGTCAAGGATCTATTCGTGCACCTCATTGGTATCACGGTGCTGTAGCATTTGGACAACAATTTAAAAATTATACAACTAAAATGAATCGTAAAGAAAGAAGATTAGCATTAAAGAGTGCTTTATCTTACAAAGTATTAGATAAAGAGTTAATTATCTTAGATGATTTAAAACTAGAATCTAATAAGACTAAAGATATGAAGAATATCTTAAACAATTTAAAAGCAGAAAGAAATGTATTAGTAGTTGTTGATGAATTAACTGATGATGTTATTTTAGCAACTCGTAACTTAGACTATGTGTTATTACTAGAAGCTAGTGAAATTAATACATTAGATGTTGTTTCTGCAGACGTTTTAATTGCAACAGAGGCTGCTGTTAAAACTATAGAGGAGGCTTTAGCATAGTATGAATAATTATAGAGATATTATAAAAGCTCCAATTATAACTGAAAAAGCTTCAACTTTAAAAGAGAATAATGTTTATACATTTAGTGTTGATGTAAAAGCAAATAAAACTCAAATTAAACAAGCAATTGAAGCTATCTTCAATGTTAAAGTAGAAAGTGTAAATACAATTAATGTTCATCCAAGAAAGAAAAGAGTTGGACGTTATTCTGGATATACTAACAAAGTTAAGAAGGCTATTGTTAAATTAAAAGAAGGAAGTTCTATTGAACTTGACTAATCTAAAGGAGGAAATCATATGGCAATAAAAGTTTATAAACCAACAACTAATGGTAGAAGAAATATGAGCACTTTAGATTATAGTGAGTTAACTAAAGTGGCTCCAGAAAAATCATTACTTCGTCCATTACATAAAAAAGCGGGACGTAATAATCAAGGTAGAATTACAGTTAGAAATCAAGGTGGCGGTGAAAAAAGAAAATACCGTATTATTGATTTTAAGAGACTTAAAGATGGTATCAAGGGAACTGTTGCTTCGATTGAATACGATCCAAATAGATCTGCTCACATTGCATTAATTAATTATGCTGATGGTGAGAAAAGATATATAATAGCTCCTAAAGGGCTTAAAGTAGGAGATAAAATTGAAAGTGGAGATAATGCAGATATTAAAGTTGGAAACTGTTTACCACTTAAAAATATTCCAGATGGTACTGTAGTTTGTTGTGTAGAACTAAAAGCAGGTAAAGGTGCTCAAATGGCACGTTCTGCTGGCTCTAGTGTACAAATTTTAGGTACTGAAGGAAAATACACTTTACTTCGTTTAACAAGTGGAGAGGTGCGTAAAGTATTAAGTACTTGTCGTGCTGTTATTGGTGAAGTTGGAAATGAAGATCATGAATTAGTAAGTTTAGGAAAAGCTGGACGTAAAAGACATATGGGAATTAGACCAACTGTTCGTGGTTCTGTTATGAACCCTAATGATCACCCTCATGGTGGTGGTGAAGGTCGTGCTCCTATCGGACGTAAAGGACCAGTTACTCCTTGGGGTAAACCTGCACTTGGATATAAGACTCGTAAAGGTAAGAAACAATCTGACGCACTTATTGTACGTCGTCGTAAGAAATAGGGAGGAAATTAAATATGGCAAGAAGTGTAAAAAAAGGACCTTTTGTTGATGAACATTTAATGAAAAAGGTCGAAAAAGTTAACAGTTCTGAAAAGAAAGAAGTTATTAAAACTTGGTCTCGTCGTTCAACAATTTTCCCTGAATTTGTAGGAAATACCTTTGCTGTTCATAATGGAAAAGAATTTGTTCCAGTATATGTTACTGAAGATATGGTAGGACATAAATTAGGAGAATTCGTGGCAACTCGTAAATTTGGTGGTCACGGCGACGATAAGAAATAAAACCTAGGAAGGAAGATAAAATGGAAGCAAGAGCAATTGCAAAGGGACTTAGAATCCCTCCACGTAAAGCACGTTTAATAGTTGATTTAATACGTGGTAAAGACGTTCAAAAAGCTGATGAAATTGTTAGTAATTATAATAGCGAAGCTGCAAGATTAACTAAGAAAGTTTTAACATCAGCAGTAGCTAATGCTTTAAACAACTTAGGTTTAGATAAAACTAAATTATATGTTAAAGAAGCATATGTTAATGAAGGTCAAACAATGAAAAGAATGAAATTTGGTTCTCGTGGTCACGTAGATCCAATTAAGAAAAGAACAAGTCACATTACAATCGTTGTAAGTGACGAGAAATAATTTGTAAAGGAGGAAAACTTGTGGGTCAAAAAGTTAGTCCTATAGGACTTAGAATGGGAATTAATAAGACTTGGGAATCTAAATGGTATGCAGATAATAAAGATTTTGCAAAATTCTTAGATAAAGATGTTAAGATTCGTAAGTTTTTGAGTAAGAGACTAAAAGACGCATCAGTTTCAAGTATTCTTATTGAAAGAAATCCAAAAGTGACAAGTATTATAATTAATACTGCTAAGCCAGGTGTTGTAATTGGTCATAAGGGAGAAGAAATTGAGAAATTAAAGAAGGAAGTAACTAAGGTAGCTGATGAAAATATTCAAATTTCTATTAAAGAAGTTAAGAATCCAGATTTAGATGCTGCATTAGTTGCTGAAAATATTGCTCGTCAAATTGAAGGACGTGTATCATTTAGAATTGCTCAAAAAAGAGCAATCAGAAATACTATGAAAGCAGGAGCAAAAGGAATTAAGACTGCTGTATCAGGTCGTTTAGGAGGAGCAGATATGGCTCGTACTGAAGGATATACAGAAGGAGTTATTCCACTACATACTTTAAGAGCAGATATTGATTACGCTCATAAAGAAGCTGATACTACTTATGGTAAAATTGGTGTTAAAGTATGGATTTGTAAAGGAGAAATCTTACCTGCTAAAAATAAGGGAGGGATTGTAGATGGCAGTAATTCCAAAAAGAACTAAATATCGTAATCCACATCGCCTTTCTTATGAAGGAAAAGCAAAAGGAAATACTAAGGTATGTTTTGGTGATTATGGTCTTATGGCTTGTGAAGGAGCTTGGATTACTGATCGTCAAATCGAAGCTGCCAGAGTTGCAATGACTCGTTATATGAAACGTGGAGGAAAAGTATGGATTAATATATTCCCTCATCTTTCATTAACAAAGAAGCCACTTGAAACTCGTCAAGGTAAAGGTAAAGGTGCTCATGATTCATGGGTTGCAGTAGTTAAAGAAGGAAAAGTTATGTTTGAAGTAGGAGAAGTATCTGAAGAAATAGCTCGTGAAGCTTTAAGACTTGCTATGCACAAACTCCCAATCAAATGTAAATTTGTTAAAAAGGAAGGTGCTAGATAATGACTAATAAAGAAATAAGAGAATTATCTACTGAAGAAATAGTTTCTAAAATTGAAGAAACTAAAGCAGAATTATTTAACTTACGTTTCCAACAAGCAACTGGATCTTTAGAGAAACCTCATAGAATTAATGAATTAAGAAAGTTAGTTGCACGTATGAAAACAATTTTACGTGAACGTGAACTAGAAAGTAAATAGGAGGAATTATGCAAGAAAAAAGAACTCGTGAATTAGTTGGAAAAGTTGTTAGTGATAAAACAGATAAGACAATTACTGTTTTAGTAGAAACATATAAAAAAGATAAATTATATGGTAAAAGAGTTAAATATTCTAAAAAATATGCTGCACACGATGAAAAAAATGAAGCAAGAATTGGCGATAAAGTAAGAATCGCTGAAACAAGACCTTTATCTAAAACTAAACATTTTCGTTTAGTAGAAGTAGTAGAAAAAGCAGTTATACTATAATTGCCGAAGAATAGGAGGATAATTATGATTCAACAAGAAAGTCGTTTAAAAGTTGCTGACAATTCAGGAGCTAAAGAATTATCTGTAATTCGTGTTCTTGGGGGCAGTAAAGTAAAGACTGGTAATATTGGAGATATAGTGGTTGCAACAGTAAAAAAAGCAACTCCTAACGGAACTGTACAAAAAGGAAAAGTTGTAAAAGCAGTTGTTGTTAGAACAAAGTTTGGGCTAAGAAGAGCTGATGGATCATATATCAAATTTGATGATAACGCTGCCGTTATTATTAAGGATGATAAGAGTCCAGTTGGAACTCGTGTTTTTGGGCCTGTAGCACGTGAATTACGTGATAAGAATTTTATGAAAATTATATCACTTGCTAAAGAAGTGTTATAGTGGTTTGGAGGAATGAAAATGAACTTTAAAACTGGTGATAAAGTAGTTGTCATCGCTGGAAAGGATAAAGGAAAGGAAGGAAAAATAATCAATGTATTAAGAAAAGAAAACAGAGTTGTTGTTGAAGGTGTTAACATTGTTAAAAAGCATGTTAAAGGAAATGGTCAACAAGCTGGTTCTATTAATGATATTGAAGCTCCAATTCATGCTTCAAATGTTATGATTATTGATCCAAAAACTAAAAAGCCTACCAGAATAGGACATTCTACAGACAAAAATGGTAAGAAGATTAGAGTTAGTAAAAAATCTAATTCAAATCTTGATTAATTGGAAGGAGGGTATATATGAACCGCCTAAAAGAAAAATATAAAAACAGTATCGTTCCTGAATTAAAAGAAAAGTATAAGTATTCAAATGTTAATGAAGTACCTAAATTAGATAAGATAGTAGTAAATATTGGTTGTGGGGATGCATCATCTAACTCTAAAATGTTAGAGGCTGCTATGGCTGATTTAAAAATAATTACTGGTCAATCTCCAGTTGCTACTAAGGCTAAAAAATCAATAGCTGGATTTAAGTTAAGACAAGGTCAAGCTATTGGATGTAAGGTAACTTTACGTGGTGAGAAAATGTATAACTTCTTAGATAAATTAATCAGTATTACATTGCCACGTGTAAGAGATTTTAGAGGTATCTCAAATAAGGCATTCGATGGAAGAGGAAATTATACTTTAGGATTAACAGAACAATTAATATTCCCGGAAATAGAATATGATTCTGTTGTTAAAGTACGTGGTATGGATATAGTTTTTGTAACAACTGCAAAGACTAATGAAGAAGCTTACGATCTTTTAAAGGGATTCGGTATGCCATTTAAAAAATAAACTTAGGAGGAAAATATGGCTAAGAAAAGTATGAAGGTAAAAGCTAGTCGTGAACCTAAATTCGAGGTACGTAAGTATACACGTTGTAATAGATGTGGTCGTCCTCATGCTGTACTTAAAAAATATGGCATTTGTAGAATTTGTTTTAGAGAATTAGCTTATAAAGGACAAATACCAGGAATGAAAAAATCTAGTTGGTAAGAAGGAGGAAAGTTATGGTAACAGATCCAATCGCAGATATGCTTACGCGTATTCGTAATGCAAATGTTATGCGATATAAAGAAGTTGAAGTACCTGCTTCAAAAATAAAAAATGAAATCGCTAGAATTTTAAAAGAAGAAGGATTTATATCAGATTATAAGATTAAGAAAAATAATATTCAAGATAATATCGTTCTTTACTTAAAATATAGTGGAAAAGAACGTGTAATTACTGGACTTAAAAGAATTTCTAAACCAGGATTACGTGTTTATGCAAAAGCTGAAGAAATTCCTACTGTTTTAAGTGGACTTGGTATTGCAATTATCTCAACATCTAAAGGATTAATGACAGATAAAGATGCAAGAAAAGCTTCACTTGGTGGAGAAGTATTAGCTTACATTTGGTAGAAAGGAAAATAATATGAGTCGTGTTGGAAATAGAATAATTAATATACCAACAGGTGTAACTGTAAATGTTGATGGAAATATTGTTACAGTAAAAGGACCTAAAGGCGAACTTTCTACTGTAATTAATAAGAACATTAGTGTTGAAGTTTCTGAAGCCTCAGTTAAAGTAACAAGAAAAAATGATAATTTTAAAAATTTTCATGGTACTGCAAATGCTAATATTCAAAATTTGATTATTGGTGTAACTGAAGGTTATTCTAAAAAACTTGAAGCAGTTGGTGTTGGATATCGTTTTCAAGTAAAAGGAAAAGAATTAGTTGTTTCAGCTGGTTATTCAAATCCTGTTAAGGTTAAAGTTCCAGAAGGTATAACTTTGGATTCTCCAAGTAATACGGAATTATTTGTAAAAGGAATTGATAAACAATTAGTAGGACAATTTGCAGCTGAAGTAAGAAGTATAAGAAAACCTGAGCCTTATAAAGGAAAAGGTATTAGATATGCTGATGAGCATATACGTCGTAAAGAAGGAAAGAAAGCTTCTAAATAATAAGAGAGGAGAGTAAGTATGATCAAAAAAGTTGTTCGTAATGATGCAAGAGTTGCAAGACATACTCGTATCAGAAATAAAGTATCAGGTACAAAAGATGTGCCTAGATTAAATGTTTTTAGATCAAATAGTAATATTTTTGCTCAAATCATCGATGATGAAGCTGGGGTTACTTTAGTTAGTACATCATCATTAGATAAAGAATTAAAGCTTACTAATGGTGGAAATGTTGAAGCTGCTACTAAAGTAGGAGAGTTGCTTGCTAAAAAAGCTAAAAAAGCAAAAATATCAAAAGTTGTATTTGATAGAGGTGGATACCTTTATCATGGTCGTGTTAAGGCTTTGGCTGAAGCTGCACGTGAGAATGGTTTAGAATTCTAATAGGAGGAATATAATGGAAGAAATTACAAAGAAGGTTGAAGAAGTAGAAACTAAATCTACTGAAAAAAAACAAGCTAAGAAATTTGATAAACAACCTCAAACAAAAAGAGATAGACGTCCTAGAAATCGTCAAAGACAGCCAAAACTTTATGAAGAAGATGTAATATCTATTGGTCGTGTTACAAAAGTAACAAAAGGTGGACGTCATTTCCGTTTTTCAGCCGTTGTAGTAGTTGGAGATAAGAAAGGTAAAGTTGGATTAGGTACTGGTAAAGCTAATGAAGTACCTGATGCAATTAAGAAAGCAGTTCAAAATGCAACCAAGAACATTGTTAATGTTTCTATAGTTGATGAACGCACTATTCCACACGAGGCAATCGGTCGTGAAGGCGCTAGTAGAGTTATGTTAAAGCCAGCTGCTAAAGGTACAGGAGTTAAAGCAGGTGGTCCTGTTCGTTCAGTACTTGAAATGGCTGGTATAAAAGATATTTTATCTAAATCACTTGGTTCTAATACAAAAATTAATATGGCATATGCTACACTTAATGCTTTAAAAGCACAAAAAACAGTAGAAGAAGTTGCTCGTCTACGTGGTAAAAAAGTGGAGGAGATTAGATAATGAAGTTACATGAATTAAGACCTAATGAGAAGGCTTTTAAAACAAGAAAAAGAGTTGGACGTGGGCCAGGTTCTGGTTTAGGAAAAACTAGTGGTAGAGGTCAAAAAGGACAAAATGCTCGTAGTGGCGGTGGAGTTAGACCTGGATTTGAAGGTGGACAATTACCTTTATTCCGTAGATTACCAAAAAGAGGTTTCTCAAATGCAAAATTCAAAACAGTTTATGCTGTAATAAATTTAAGTGATTTAAATAAATTTGAAGATGGAGCAATTGTTACTCCAGAAATATTAAAAGAAATGGGAATTTTAAAGAATCAACTTAATGGTGTTAAAATCCTTGGAAATGGGAAATTAGAAAAAAAATTAACTGTTAAGGCTCATAAATTCTCTGAATCTGCAAAAGAATCAATAGAAAAAATGGGTGGAAAAGCTGAGGTGATTTAGATTGAAAATCATAAGTCAGTTGTTCAGTCCTAAAAATAGAGATTTATTAAAAAAAATATTATTTACATTAGTAGCATTATTTATTTTTAAACTTGGAACTAGTATTACTGTTCCGGGTGCAACTATATCTACTAAAAACTTAAGTTTCTTTGAAATACTTAATGCGATGAGCGGTGGAGCATTTGAAAAAGCATCTATATTTGCTTTAAGTGTTACCCCTTATATTACTGCACAAATTATTATTCAACTTTTATCTATGGATATTGTTCCGTATTTATCTGATTTGAGTAAACAAGGTGGTGTTGGTCGTCGCAAACTTAATCAAATTACAAGAGTTTTAGGTATTATACTTGCCTTTGTTCAAGGATATATGTATTCATTTGCATATATATCTAATGGAACAGCAATGGATTATATGCTTTATGCTTTAATCCTAACAGCAGGTACTGCCCTACTTATGTGGATTGGTGATCAAATAACTATTAAGGGATTAGGCAATGGTATGTCTTTAATAATCATGGCAGGTATTATTAATGTATTACCTTCAATGTTTGTTAATTTATGGACGTCTCTTATACCTAATGGCTTTATTGGAATATTATTGTTTGTATTATTTATATTGGTATTCTTAGTTGTAATTGTTGGTGTTATTTATGTTGAGTCTGCTGAACGTAGATTACCTATTCAGTATGCAAATAAATCAACATCTGCAATGACTAATCAAAGCTATATACCATTTAAATTAAATAGTGCAGGAGTAATTCCAGTAATATTTGCATCAGCTATTATGGCTATTCCACAAATAATTGCTAGTTTTGTAAAAAATGAAACATTTACATTAGTTGTATCTAAGTATATTAATTATACAACTAATACTGGATTAATCCTTTATATTATCTTAATAGTATTATTTACTTATTTCTATACATTTATGCAATTAAAACCAAAGGAAATGGCTGAGAATTTAAATAAAAACGGTGGTTATATTCCAGGGGTTAGACCTGGTGAAGAAACTACTAACTATGTAAGTAAAGTATTAAAAAGAATTACAATTGTAGGAGGATTTTTCCTAGCGATACTAGCTTCTTTACCAATTATATTAGGTAAAGTATCTAGTTTATCAAGTGTTATTTCAATAAGTGGAACTGGACTTTTAATTGTTGTAGGTGTTGCGCTTGAAACATATAAACAACTTGAAAGTCAATTAAAGAGTAGAACTTACGAAAATGGAAGAAAAAATAGGAGACGTAGATTTTAATGAATATAATATTACTTGCTCCGCCAGCTGCGGGAAAAGGAACTGAAGCTCAGATATTAACTCACGAGTATTCAATTCCACAAATTTCTACAGGGGATTTACTTAGAAATGCAACTAAAAAAGAAGATGCGTTATCTAAGGAAATAAAATCAATAATGGAACAAGGAAAACTTGTTAGTGATGAAATCATTATTGAATTAATAAAAAATAGAATTAATGAAGATGATTGTAAGAATGGATATATTTTAGATGGATTTCCAAGAACAATTAAGCAAGCTGAAAAATATGATGAAATGCTTGCAGAAATTGATAATAAAATAGATTATGTTTTTGCAATTGATATTGATAAAAGCATTGCTTCATCTAGAATTACAGGTAGAAGAACTTGTCCAAATTGTAACCGTATTTATAATGTGAATTCGGATAATCTTAAACCTAAAAATGAAAATTTATGTGATGACTGTAAGATTGAGTTAAAACATAGAAAAGATGATAATGCTGAAACTTATGAAAAAAGATACAATGCGTATTTAGAGGAAACTGCTCCTTTAATTGATTATTATGATAAGAAAAAAATATTATATCATATAGATGGTAATATAAATAAAGATAATACTCATAAACAAATTAAAGAAATAATAGATTAGAGGAGCAACTCTAATTTATATGTATTGCATATAAAGAACTACGGTATGATACTTATCCTATAATGACAAGTCATGACTCACTTGTATGATGGATAAACATAAAAGGAGGATAAATGGCAAAAGATGATGTAATTGAAATGGAAGGAAAAGTATTAGAAGTGTTACCTGGCTATAAGTTCAAAGTAGAACTTGCCAATAAACATGTTATTGAAGCCAACGTTTCAGGTAAAATGCGAATGAATATGATTCGTATCTTAGCTGGTGATAAAGTTGTAGTTGAGATGTCAACATACGATTTAACACGTGGGCGTATAACCTATAGAAAGTAGGAGGTATAATATGAAAGTTAAACCATCAGTAAAAAAAATGTGTGAAAAATGCAAAGTTATTAAACGTAAGGGAAAAGTAATGGTTATCTGTGAAAACCCTAAACATAAGCAAAGACAAGGTTAATAGGAGGTGTTTTATGGCACGTATTAAAGGTGTAGATATACCAAATAATAAAAGAATTGAAATTTCTTTGACATATATTTATGGTATAGGAAGAAGTTTAGCAAAAACAATTTTAAAAGATGCTAAAGTTGATGTTAACAAAAAAGCTAGAGAGTTATCTAATGATGAATTAGTAGCAATTCGTGATGAGGTAAATAAATATCTTACTGAAGGTGATTTACGTCGTGAAGTTAACATGAATATTAAAACTAAAATGGAGATTAATTCTTATCAAGGAACTCGTCATAAAAAAGGATTACCAGTAAGAGGACAAAGAACAAATAGAAATGCTAGAACTCGTAAAGGTAAAGGAAAAGTAGTTGCTAATAAGAAGAAATAGTTGTTAAAAGGAGGTTAAACAATGGCTTACAAAGCAAGAAAAAGAAAAGTAAAAAAGACTGTACCAGAAGGGAAAGCTTTTATACATTCAACATTTAATAATACAATAGTTACTATTAGTGATAAAGAAGGTAACGCAGTAAGTTGGGCTTCTGCTGGAACATTAGGTTTCAAAGGAAGTAAAAAATCTACTCCATTTGCAGCCGGTATGAGTGCTGAAGCAGCAGGTAAAGCAGCTGTTGATATGGGGATGAAAAAAGTTGAAGTTTATGTAAAAGGTTTAGGATCAGGTAGAGAAACAGCTATTCGTTCACTTCAAACAGCAGGTTTAGAAATTACATCTATAACTGATGTTACACCGGTTCCACATAATGGATGTCGTCCACCAAAGCGTCCACGTGGTTAATAAAAGGAGTGATTAAATGATAAAATTTGAAAAACCAGCATATAAAGTTGTTGATTATATTGATAGTAAAAATTTTGGTAAATTTGAATTAGAGCCTTTAGAAAGAGGATTCGGTACTACCATTGGTAATGCATTAAGAAGGATTATGTTATCAAGTATGCCAGGAAGTGCAATTGTTGCTGTTAAAATAGATGGTGTAATGCATGAATTTCAAACTATTGATGGAATAGTTGAAGATGTTACAACAATAGTCCTTAATTTAAAAAATATTGTTGTAAAGAACAATTCAGAAGACACTAAGAAATTAAATCTTCATGCTGATAAAGAAGGAGTTGTAACAGCCGGAGATATTGAAAAAGATTCAGATATTGAAATAATTAATCCGGAACAAGAAATTGCAACTCTTGCAAAAGGTGGAAAACTTAATATGGAGATTATAGTTGCTAATGGTAGAGGTTATGTACCTGCAAATGATAACAAAAAATTTATTCAAGATGAAGAAGTTGGATATATTGCAATAGATGCGATATATTCTCCAGTTGAACGCGTTAGTTATGAAGTAGAAAATGCTCGTATTGGCCAAGATGCTAACTATGATAAATTAGTTATGGAAGTTAGTACAAAAGGTTCAATTAAACCTGAAGAGGCAATGGCGTTATCTGCAAGAATTATGATTGAACATTTAAATATAATTGCTGAGTTGAATGAAATTGCTGATGTATCAGGGTTAATGAATGCTCAGAAAGAAGATACAAAGCTAAAAAAGCTTGAGACATCTATTGATGATTTGGATTTCTCAGTTCGTGCATATAATTGCTTAAAAAGAGCTGGTGTTAATACACTTGGTGATTTAACTTCAAAGTCTGAATTAGAAATGATGAAGGTTAGAAATTTAGGTAAGAAGTCTTTACGAGAAGTAATGGAAAAAGTTAAAGAAATGGGACTTAAATTTCGAGAAGATGATTAATAATTAAATATTAATAGTTAGGAGGATTTGTATGGCTTATAGAAAATTAGGACGTACTAATAAGCATAGAAGAAGTATGCTAGCAAATTTAACTAGAGATGTTCTTATGAATGGTAAGATTGAAACAACTGAAACTAGAGCAAAGGAAGTTCGTAAGTTTGTTGACAAAATGATTTCTTATGGTAAAGATGGTTCTTTAGTTGCAAGAAGAAAAGCATTAGCTTTTATGCATAACGATAATGTAGTTATTAAGAAAGTATTTGATGAATTAGCACCAGCTTACGAAAATCGTAATGGTGGATATACTAGAATACTTAAATTGGAAGAACGTCGCGGTGATGACGCATTAATGGTTATTTTAGAATTAGTAGAGGAAGATGCAAAATAAGCATCTTTTTTTATATAGTATGCGTTCATAAATAGTCTATTTTCCAACAATTATTTGCAATTTTCAAAAATTTGTGATACTATATCTGCAATTAACGAGAAGTTAACTTAGAAAGGAGTAATGTATATGTTAAATGTTATTGTTTGTGATGACAACAAAAGAGATTTAGATAGGGTGGTAAAATTAGTCGATACTTTTATGCAAAAGAATAAATATGAATATAAAAAGCATATTTATATGGATTTTAATGATGGTTTTATGAAATTAATAAAGACTAAAATGTCATTTAGAATATATATACTTGATATTGAAACTCCATCAAGGTCTGGTATTGATGTTGCAAGAGAGATTCGTAACAAAGATTTAGATAGTGTCATCATATTTCTTACTGGTCATGATGAATTAGGGAGAGTTATATTACAAAATGATCTGATGTTTCTATCATTTGTTAATAAATTTGATAATATGGATAAGAGATTAAATGATGTTCTACATAAAGCGATTGATTTAGTAAAAATGAAAAGGACTATTAGAATTGAAGATGGCACAAATACGTACATAATAGATTTGAATGATATTCTATACTTAACTAAAGAAACATTTGATAGGAAAACAACTATTAAAACTGACTATACAGAATATAGAGTCAGAAAGTCATTATCTACATTAAAAGAAATGTTAGATGATCGCTTTATTCAAACACATAGAGCATGTATTGTAAATAAATCTAGAATATCAAGAATTGATAAAAGTAATAGAATAATTTATCTTGATAATGGAGAATATACGGATTTATTATCTGATAAATATAAAAAGGAGATGGTTATATGATTTTTGCAGTTGACTTTCTAGGAAATTTTATGTTATCTATAGCGCAGTTAATATCGTGGAAAAACATATTATTATCTAATAAAAAAATTGCAACAGTAAATGTTATTTTACAGATAATTTTTTTAACTATTGTAATAACTTTTAATCATATTTATACAAATAATTTTATTAAAGGATTTATAATAATTATTTTAGCTATTATATTTTGTAGAAGTATTATGAAAATAACTTATAAAGAATCAATTATATTGGTATTTATTAATCAAATTATAATAATTGTTGCTGAATCGGTACTATTTTTACTTCTAAATTTGTTTTTTAATTATGATGCAAATTATATATCAAATTCTCTTTCTATAACATTAATGCTTGATGCTTTTATTTCATTTATTACTGTTATACTATCACGAGTAAAAATTCTTCGAAAATTGTATACTATTTTAAATAAATTGACTGATTATATTAAATTAAAGCAAGTTTTAATTCTAATATTTTTTGTTGTTCTTGGTACTAATATTTTCTCTTCTTCTATATATTTTAATGAAAATATAGTTTTAAAAATAGTTTTAAATGTATTTATATCATTAATTTATACAATCATAATTGTATTAGTTTTTAAGTATCAAACTAAGTTTTATAAATTGGATTTTAAATATAAAATGAGTTTAGATGATTTGCAGGCTCAAGAAGCACTTATTGATGAATATAGAATTCTAAATCACGAAAACGACAATCAATTACAGACAATAAAATCAATTAGTATGGATAGTAAAGTAAATCAATATATAGATTCTCTTATAAAAAAGAAGAAAAGGTTAAAAAGTAAAATAATTGTAGATGTTTTAAAAATTCCACAGGGAGGTATTAGGGGGTTGATTTATAACAAAATAATCATTATGAACGATTATAAGATTAAATATAAAATATTTGTAGATAAAAATCTATCGTCAAATAATTTTTTAAATTTACCAAACGAAGATATTGTAGATATTTGTAATGTTTTGGGAGTTTATTTAGATAATGCAATCGAGGAATGCTATTCTATTGAAAATGGAGTTATAAATATAAGTTTTTCTTTAATAAATTCCAAAATAAATATTTCTATTTCAAATAGTCATCAAATTAGTGATATCGATAGTCAAAAAAGCATTTATTTAAAGTCAAAAAAAGGTAAGGATAGAGGATATGGATTAAAACTTGCACAACGAATTATTGATAATAATCCAAGAATAAGTAATAAAAGAGAGATAAATAAAAATACTTTTATACAAAATTTAATAATTAAAATTAGAGAAGTGTAATAATTATTATGATATTTATGTGCAATTTAAAAATTTATTAAATAAGTATTATTTCTTGATTATACTTAGTGTAAAAATTTAATAAAATTTATTATTTTATTAATAAGTACACAGTCATGAATTTTGAAAATAGTAAATTTGATTTAATAAGTTAGGAACATACTGTGTATGTTTCTAACTCTTGGGTAAATTCCCCGCTGCTTGCAGCGCAATGTCACTAGTAGCTTACTACTAGTGAGCAGTTGTTAAACTGCAGATTATAGATACCCCGCTCTCGAAGAGAGTCGATTGTCCATCAGGACAATCGAGGTCTTGACCCGGGGAGTATTCATTGGCACATTTTCCATAACATTTTATTATTAAAAAAAAATAAGGGGCTGTCGAGAAACTAAATAATTAGTTTCCTCAACAGTTTCTTTTTTTAAATATTATAAAAAGCTTGAAAGTTTGGTGCTTTCAAGGCGTTTTGTGATACAATAATCTTGTTCAAGGAGTTGTATCACATGGGATATTTTAACATAAAAAGGCCAATATTCATAGTGCCTTCAGAAAAATGTAGTGAAAAAATTCGAGAAAATTGATAAATTTATGATTTTGCTTGAAAAATCCGGGGTTTATAGAATAATCAATTATGTAAAGTACAAAGATAAAAAGTGTAAAGGCAGAAATGGATATAACCATTATAATTTATTTGCAGCAATAATATATTGCTTTGCAAAGTTTAATGCTACATTAAGAAATATCGAAGATAAATTTATATTTGATTTAAGAACTATATATATCATGGAAGGCAATATTCCAGATCATTCTACAATTGGCAATTTTATTAATATATATATAGTCCCTTATCAGTTTGAGATATTTACATGTATAAATAAAGAAATAATAAAAGAATTAGGTTTAGATATATTTGATACTTATATTGATGGAACCAAAATTGAGGCTAACGCCAATAAATATAAATTTGTATGGAAACCAACTAAATTTCATAATAAATTAGATATAAAAATCAAAGAACTATTAGATAAAATTGGATATGAACACACAGATGAACCAATAAAATCATGTGATTATAATCAAATATTAAAATCATATGTAGCCACAAACAATATTGATATTAATAATATACCATCAGGTCGTGGAAAAAAATTAACCTAAGAAAAAAGAAACTATAAAGTTGGATATAAATATTTAGTAAAATTGGTAGAATATGAGGAAAAAGAACGAATTTGTGGAGAAAATAGAAACTCTTATTTTAAAACAGATCATGATGCTACAGCTATGGTTTTGAAAGAAGATTATTACTCAAAATTAAGTCACGATTTTCATGCTGGATATAATATTCAAGTAATGGTATCTAGCTTGTTAATTCTAATGTATGGGGTATTTCAAGATAGGTCAGATATAAATACGCTTATACCTATGAATGATTTGTATTTTAAATATTATAAAAATATCCAATTAATGAATGTGATGATGCTGGCTATGGAAATTATAAAAACTATAAGTATATAAAGGAACATAATATTAAAATTATATTAAATTTCAAAATTGGGAGGGAGAATCAACAGGAAAAAATCCTCAACTGTTTTATACATTTGACGATGGAGTGATGTGTTTAAATACTAATATATGGGAAGTAGTTTCGTTTGATTATTATCACAGAAAAAAATATAAAGATGGAGTTTTATATAAATTTAAAGGTTGCAATAATTGTGGCTATTCTTACAAATGCAAAGCAAAATTAAAAAAAGAAAATAGAGATACTGATTATCGATATTATGAAATAATCCCTGAATATGAATTATTAAAAGAAGAAGTAAGAAATAATTTATTAAGTCCAAAAGGAATAGAAATTAGAATAAATAGAAGTATTCAAGTTGAAGGAACTTTTGGTCAAATAAAAAATAATATGAATTATGACAGAATAAGAAGACGTGGCTTAAAAAAAGTATCCTCTGAAATAATGTTAATGTGTCTTGCAGTTAATATTAAAAGATATTTTGCATCTTTAGACGAGATCAAATTTAAAAGCAATTGTTGGAATACACCTCCTAATTTAAAGAAAGAGATGTTTCCAAGTGTAAAGCAAAAAAAGAAAAAAGTGTAAAGTAAAAAAAAGAAACTGTTGAGAAAACTAATTATTTAGTTTCTCGACAGCCCCTTCATTCTATAATTATTTTATAAGACTTTTTGGACATTCTGGCTCATCTAAAATCCACCAACCACAGGCTTGACTTCCTGTTGCAGCACTTCCAATACCAAGTGCAGCTAAAATATTTGCTAAAAATCCCATAACTATCCTCCTTTCTTTTTTTATTTATGTTAAATGTTTATAACATTAACACACTTTTTTATTTAGAAAATCTGGATTTAATCTTAGAAATTCTTTATAATTATTATAAGGTTGTTTAAAAACTTTATATGTAACAGGTGATATTAGAATATTTTGAAGAATTAATCCAAATACTAAACAATTTGATATAAAATTATTTTTTATTGCAATACTTATTATTACAAAACTTATTGCAAGTATTGTAGAAATAAGCTTATATGCTAGTCTTCGTTTGGGACTCACTATAGGTCTTTTTTTTGTATCTGCAGGACTATTTTTAAACATTAGTAAACTACTTATTATACCAATAATTATTTTTATTAAGATATTTAAATGTATATTCATACAAACTAATGGTATTCCAATAAATATAATTGTTGATGTTACAAGGCATATCCAACTTTTTGTTGCATGTATTCCAAATGACGGCATTCGTAAAACATTATAAATTAGTAAAAAAATTATCATTTCCTTAAATATGCCAAGTAATATAGATAAAAATGCAATTACTATTAATTTAGAAATAGTTAGGTATATTCCTGTAAGTCCATATTCAATTTCTGAAAGTTTAACATTATCATAATTTTTATTTTTTTTGATAATATTCATCCAATGATTTAATACTATTTTTTTCATATTTATCTCCTGACAATTGCATTATAGAATTAATATATTTTTCCGACAATATGCTTGGTTTTAATTACAATTATTGAAGTATAAAAAATATTTTTTAAGGTAAAATTAGAAACAAATATAATTTTATACACGAAAAATTCTATTATATGACAAAAATAATGTTTCGGAACATTAATTGTAATATAATGGAAGTGTTCGATATTTTTGTCGAAATTTGTCGAACGATTATACAATATCGAAGCTTCAATTTATGGTATACTGATATTGTAAGAGATTACTAGAAGGGAGATGTATGGATGATGATTACTGGAAAAGTTAAATGGTTTAATAACGAAAAAGGCTTTGGTTTTATTGAACATAATGATCAAGAAGATATTTTTGTTCATTACTCTGCAATTTTATCTGAAGGCTATAAAACATTAGTTGAAGGCCAATATGTTAAGTTTGATTTAGTAAGAACTGATAAAGGATTACAAGCCAAAAACGTTATTGAATTAAAAGATGCACTTGTGTAGTTAGATGTTAAAAATGACAATTGTCATTTTTTTGTTTAATAATATTGAAATATAAAAATCATAATGCTATAATTACCTTAGAAAGGATGATATTATGAAATTTATAATTCGTGGAAAAAAGTTAGAAGTTACTGATGCAATTAAGGCATATGTAGAAGAAAAAATCGGAAGATTAGATAAGTATTTTGAAGATCCTGATAATATTTCTGCAAGTGTATTAATGCGAATAAGTGGTAAAGACCAAGTTGTTGAAGTTACAATTAATACACATGGTTTTATATTAAGAGGAGAGGAAGCTAATAAAGATTTATATGCATCAATTGATTTTGTTACAGATAAGATTGAAAGACAAATTAGAAAAAATAAGACTAAGATACATAAAAAATCATCTAAAGAAACAATTAGAGATTTTAAGGAATTTGAGACAGAAGAAAAAGAATCATCAATTGAGGTTGTAAAGAGAAAAAAAATAGAAATGAAACCAATGAGTGAAGAAGAAGCAATACTTCAAATGGAATTAATAGATCATGATTTCTTTGTATATAAGGATGCTAATACTAATGAGATTGCAGTTGTATATAAAAGAAAAGATGGTAATTACGGTTTAATCGTAACAAAATAGACTCTTTTGAGTCTTTTTTTACGGTTAAACTATGATTTTTGGAAAATATTTGTTAAAATATATATGTATATAAAGGAGAAATGATACATGAAATTTTTGAAACGTATATTTGATCATGAATATAAAGAATTAGAAAAATTTAAGAAAATTGCTAAAGAAATAGATGCATTAGATGAAGAATATTCTGCTTTATCAGAAGATGATTTAAAGCATAAAACAGTTGAATTTAGAGAAAGACTAGCAAATGGAGAAACATTAGAAGACATTAAAGTAGAAGCATTTGCAACTGTTAGAGAGGCTGCATACAGAGTATTGGGTGAAAAACCATTCTTTGTACAGTTAGTAGGTGGACTTGCAATTCATTATGGAAATATTGCTGAGATGAAAACAGGAGAAGGTAAAACATTAACATCTACCCTACCTGCTTATTTAAATGCATTATCAGGTGATGGAGTACATATTATTACAGTAAATGAATACTTAGCTGGACGTGATGCTGAATGGATGGGAGAAATATATAGATATTTAGGACTTACTGTAGGTATTAATTATCGTGATATGTCACCTGCTGAAAAGAAGGAAGCATATAATTGTGACATTCTATACTCAACAAATAATGAAATTGGATTTGACTACTTAAGAGATAATATGGTTATTAAAGCACAAGATAGAGTTCAAAGACCACTTAACTTTGCAATTATAGATGAAGTGGACTCAGTATTGATAGATGAGGCTAGAACTCCACTTATTATTTCTGGTGGAACAATGAAATCTGCTAATCTATATATAGAAACAGATAGATTTGTAAAAAAATTAAAAGAAAATGCTGGATTTATCTATGATGAGAAAACTAAATCAGTTGCATTGGATAAGGAAGGTATTGAAAAAGCAGAAAAATCTTTTAAATTAGATAACTTATATGACATTAATCATACAACTTTAGTTCACTTTATTAATCAGGCTTTAAAGGCTAACTATGGTATGAAAAGAGATGTAGATTATGTTGTTAGTGAAGATTCAATAGTTATAGTAGATCCATTTACAGGACGTCTTATGAAGGGGCGTAATTATTCTGATGGCCTTCATCAAGCAATAGAGGCTAAAGAAGGAGTTACAATTAATGAAGAAACTAAAACCCTTGCAACCATAACATTCCAGAATTTATTTAGAATGTATAAAAAGTTATCAGGTATGACTGGTACTGCTAAAACAGAAGAAGAGGAATTTAGAGAAATATATAATATGTATGTTATTACTATTCCTACAAATAAACCTATAGCTAGAAAAGATTATGGTGATTTATTATTTGCTACTAAAGAAGGTAAATATAAAGCAATAATTAATGAAATAAAAGAAAGATATGCTATAGGGCAACCAGTTTTAGTTGGTACTGTTGCGGTTGAAACTAGTGAATTATTAAGTGAAAGGTTAAAAAAAGAACATATTCCTCATGAAGTATTAAATGCTAAAAATAATGCTCGTGAAGCTGAAATAATAGCTAAGGCTGGAGAAAAAGGTGCGGTAACTATCGCAACTAATATGGCTGGACGTGGTACAGATATTAAACTTACTGATGAAGTAAAAGAGTTAGGCGGATTATGTGTAATTGGTACAGAACGTCATGAATCACGTCGTATTGATAATCAGTTACGTGGACGTTCAGGTCGTCAAGGAGATCCAGGATTTAGTCAATTCTGTGTATCATTTGAAGATGATTTAATGGTTAGATTTGGTACTGATAGAGCCAAATTACTACTTCAAAGAGTTGGTTTTAATGATGATATGTCTATTAGAAATAAGATGTTATCAGGTTCTCTTGAATCTGCCCAAAAAAGAGTTGAGGGTAATAACTTTGACATAAGAAAAACATTACTTGAATATGATAATGTATTAAATGAACAAAGAACTATTATTTATAAAAAGAGAAATGATATTCTAGAAAAAGAATCTATCCATGAAGATGTATTAGAATCCGTGAAGAATTTTGTATATGATTCAATAGAATCTCATTTATCATCAGATAGTCCTAATAGAAATGATTTATCAGAGATGCTAGAAGGAATTAATGACTTATTAAAGGATTCTATTACTATTGATGAGATATCTAATATGGATGAAGATACTATGGCTGATTACATATTTAATAAAATGAAATTAGAATATGAAGAAAAGATAGCTAAAGTACCTGATGAGATAAAAGATGAATTTGAAAAAGCAATTACTTTAAGAGTAATAGATACACACTGGATGGAACATATTAATACAATGTCACATTTAAGAGAAGGAATTCATTTAAGGGGTTATGCACAAAATGATCCACTTCGTGAATATAAAAATGAAGGATATGAACTATTTGAAAAACTACTTATGAAGATTGATGCCCAGACTACTACATATCTTCTAAAGGCTGAAATAAGACAGAATACAGAGAGAAAAGAAGTAGAGAAAGGTGTAGCTAATGATGGAAAAGAAAAAAAGAAAAAAACACCTAAAAGAGTTAAGAAAATAGGTAGAAATGATCCTTGTCCATGTGGATCGGGAAAGAAATATAAGCAGTGTTGTGGTAAATAAACTCGCAAACCCCGAAAAAATAAGGGAAAACGTGAGTTTTTTCTTTGCTAAAAAATTGCGAGTTTATATGTTATAACGCACTTTAGATACCTTTTCATGGATATTTTTGAAAGATAAAAGATATGATATAATTTATATAGGTGGTTTTATGTCTAAAATATCCAATGTATTAACAATGTTGCAACTATTACAGTCTGGAAGAAAATATAGCATAAGTGAATTATCAAACAAACTTGAAGTAACTTATAGAATGATTAGAGTATATAAAGAAGATTTGGAAAAAGCAGGAATATATATTGATACAATAATGGGACCATATGGAGGATATGTATTAAATCAATCAGTTCGCATGCCTGTTAGAAAATTTAAAATGAAAGATGCTAAATTATTAGATAAGTACATAGCAAGTGAAAAAGATAAGGACATAAAAGATGAACTTATATTACTTCAAGATAAAATTAAAGGCGTATACATAGGAAGTAAGCAAGAAGAAAAAGAATTAAATTTAAAAGATGAAAATGGAAAGAAGTATAATTTATTAACAAGAGCAATAAAAGAAAAGAGGAAAGTTAAAATATTATATTACTCTTATGGTAAAGGTGAAAACGAAAGAGTAATAGATCCAGCAGAAATGTTTTTATTTCAAGATGGTTGGTATTGCGCAGCTTTTTGTGAAAAGAAACAAGACATTAGGCATTTTGAACTAAAAAGAATAATAAAATACGAATTATTAGATGAAAAATATGAGTAGACGAAATATTACCTCCTTTTGAGTTATATTTAACTTGAAAGGAGATTTTTTATGGAAAAAAAAGAATTTGTAAAATTAATTTTAAATGATGAGTATATAGAGTGGTTGGCTAGTTTTGTGAATCAATATGGTGAATTCGATGATTGCTACTTTGCTCATAATAGTAGAGGGGTTTTGAAAGAAAAAGATATTGTCTTCATTGATTGTTTATCAACATTGTTTGATGAAATTAATAAATATGGATTTAAAAATGGGATAACATTTAAAAATACATTTTGTTATGTGTTAAAATATAATGAAAAATTATATGAGATTTTTGATAATGGTGACTGTTACTGTTGTAAAATTGGCAGCGAAAATACTGAAACACCAGTAATAGATTATAATCAGTTTAAAAAAATGTATCAAAAAAATATGCAAGTTAATTTTGAACTTCTAAAAGAAAGGGTGGTTGATTCACTAAATAATACTGATTTAGATTTTATTGGGAATGAATTGTCTAAACTAAATGAACCAACATTATTTAGTGGTGTCGGGGGATCAAGTGTAGTTAGTGAATTTGGAGCTAAAGTTGTTAATAATAAAAATGGTATAGTTTCAGTTAATAGTGAACCAAGAGATTTTTTATACAGGAACAATAGTGCGTTTAGAAATGTAGTAGCATGTAGCTATTGTGGAAATAATTATGGAGTAGAATTATCTTTCTTAAAAAATTTAAGAAAATACTTATTATCTAACAATTCATTTGATGATAATGATATAACTTACTTAAAATACAGCACTACTATTGATAAAGAAAGAAGTTTTATATCACTAGGTGCAACATTAATTCCAGCTAGCATACTAATGGATTATTATTTAAATGGAAAGAATAGTCTTATGTTGGATTGCATAGAAGAAACATCATTTGATTTTGATTTAGGAAGTGATGTCTATGAAATATTTAGTGGTTATGATACAAGTACAGCATCAAAATATTTAGAATCAACTATGGTTGAATCAGGAATAGGAATACCTATAGTTCATGATAAATATTCTTATTGTCATGGAAGAAGCACGCTTGGTATTAATTATAATGCTATAGCGATTTATTATAATAGAAATACTGAATTTGATAGAATGATGTTAGAGGAATTAAAAAAATATTATAGTAGAATTATTACTATAGATTCAAAATATGAAGATCAAATATTAGATGATTATCAAATGCTTATACAAAGTATGTATTTAACAAAATATATTGCAGAAAAGAAGAATGTGGATTTATCAGATGTAAAGTATTGTCAAATTGTAAAAAAATTATATAAATATAAAGGTGAAATATAAAATATATATTGATAAGACATATAACTGATGTTATAATTGTGATAGATACAAAAGGTATCTTAAGATAGGAGGATGTATGAAAAAGGGTACAAAAATTGCAATTGGTGTTGGAAGTGCTTTAGCTGCTGGTGCAACTGCTGCCGGTATTTTATATGTTAAAAATAAAAAGAAAAATACTATAGGAGAGCAAACTAAAGATACAAAAATAGAAGAAAAGCAAGAAAAATAAATCGGATATTTATGTATTCGGTTTTATTTTATGTGAATAATTGTTGAAAAAGCATAGTAAATGTTTGCAAAAATAGCTTAAATAGTTTATAATTAAGTTGTTTAGAAAGAAGGATTTATTATGGAAAAGAAAATGTTTAATACGCAGACAATTGCAATGCTTGCGGTATCAGTTATAGCAGTAATTGCACTTATAGTAGGTATGGTTGTTACAAAAGATAAAAAGGTTACTACAAAGGGAAAAGATTCAGGTGAGATACTTGATAGTTTTTATAAATATATGGGTAGTGATGATGAGACAGTAATTTATTATGGAAGTTCTACTTGTAGTTATTGTTCACTTCAAACACCAATTATGAAACAAATTAAAGAAGATTATAAGATTGATTATTTATATGTAGATGCTTCTAAATTATCTAAAGATGATCAAAAAGAAATTCTTAAAGTGCTAGATATTGAAGGTTCTACTCCAACAATTGCAGTAGTTAAAGATGATGATGTAGTTGATGTTAATGTAGGATATATGGATGGTAAAGATACAGTAGAATTCTTAAAGAAAAATAAAATATTAGATGAAGCTGCAACATATAAACCAGAAGAAAATTTAACATTTATTGATTTTAATAGATATAAAGAATTAGTTAATGAAGATGCATTAAATGTTATTGTTATAGGTCAAACTACATGTAGTCACTGTATAGCAGTTAAACCTGTATTAAATAGAGTTGCAGGTAATAACAATATTACTATAAATTATTTAAATTTAACTGAAATGAGTCAAGATGAACAATCTGAATTAATTGAAAATTTAAAATCAATTGGTTATAGTGATGCTGATAATCTAGGTACTCCACTTACACTTATTACGAAAAACAATCACTTAGAAGGTGCGATTGAAGGAGAGAATCCACCAAGTTATTTTACTCGTGAATTTAAGAAATATGGTGTAATTACTGAATAGGAGATAATATGAATTATATATGTGAGCAGGCTAAAGAATTTAAAAAAAGATATCCTATGACTGTTGCTTGGAGACTTAATAGTCATAGTAAGGTTATTAAAAAGCATTTATCTTCTGATGAAGCAATATTATATGTGTTTGCAGGTCAAAAAAGTCCTTTTATATGGGATATGTTCTCAACATACTTAGTTGCCTTAACTAATAAGAGAATATTAGTTGCAGAAAAAAGGTTACTGTTTGGATATTACTTTATTTCAGTTACTCCAGAGATGTTTAATGATTTATCGGTACAATCAGGAATTATTTGGGGAAAGGTATTTATAGATACAATTAAAGAGCAAGTAATTATTAATAATATTGATAAGCGTGCGCTTGCGGAAATACAAAATAGAGTTAGCGAATATATGTTAGAAGAAAAAAGAAAAGTAGTAAAAGTAGAAAAGGATAACTATAATAATGAATAGTTGTTCTTTTTTAATTAAAACTTACCAAATTGGTAAAAAAGAGTATAAAAATCATTGACATTTGGGGATATTTTTAGTATTATCTTAATTGGTACATTTAATTCCCAGTTTAATGAGTTGTGGGAAGACTTATTAAAGTAATGGAGAAAGGAAAATATTATGAAAAATACATTTATGCAAAGAAAAGAAGATGTAGTGCGTAATTGGTATGTAATTGATGCAGATGGTGTATCTTTAGGACGTTTAGCTGCTAAAGTTGCAACTGTTCTTCGTGGAAAACATAAACCAACTTACACACCACATATCGATTGTGGAGATTTTGTTATCGTAGTTAATGCTTCAAAGGTTAATTTAACTGGAAATAAGTTAGATGGAAAGATTTATTATAATCATAGTGGATATACTGGTGGCCTTCGTGAAAGAACTGCTCGTGAAATGAAAGAAAAATATCCAGTAGAAATGGTAGAAAGAGCTATTAAAGGAATGCTTCCTCATAATAGACTTGGTCGTCAAATGTCAAAGAAATTATTTGTATATGCAGAGGAGAGCCATCCACATATGGCTCAAAAACCTGCTAAAATGGAAGTTAAATAAGGAGGAAATATGGCAAAAGTATTTACTGCTACAGGTAGAAGAAAATCTGCAGTTGCTCAAGTTAAAATGACTGCAGGTAGTGGAAAGATTACAGTTAATGGTAGAGATGTAAAAGAATTCATGCCACATGAAACTAATGTAATGGATTTAATGCAACCTTTAGTTGCAACAAATAATGAAAAGACATTTGATATTGAAATTAAAGTAACTGGTGGTGGTGCTAGCGGTCAAACTGGTGCAATTAGATTAGGAATAACTCGTTGCTTAATTGAATATGATAAAGCTAATGAAGCAAATGAAGATAGCTACAGAAAAACATTAAAGAGAGCTGGTTTTGTAACTAGAGATCCAAGAAGTAAAGAACGTAAGAAACCTGGCTTAAAAGGTGCAAGACGTGCTCCACAATTTAGTAAACGTTAGTATGTATATGAAAGTCTGTATTTACAGGCTTTTTTGATAGCAAAATATGATAAAAAGTCTTTTCTATGATATAATATTTGTAGAAAGATTGGAGTTTGATGGTATGAATGAGTATATTAATTTAAGTATAGAAAATATTGATAATGAACATATTTGTTGTGCAATAGGAGATCCTAAACATCAGAATGGTGTTGATAAAAAGAAAGAATGGATTAAAAGTAAATTAAAAGATGGCCATGTATTTAGAAAATTAAATGCTAGAGGGAAGACTTTTATCGAATATGAGCCACTTGAAACTTCTTGGGTACCAATTGATGGTAAGAACTATATGTATATTTATTGCTTGTGGGTTTCTGGCAGTTTTAAAGGAAAGGGTATCGGTAAAGAGTTGTTAGAATATGCTATTTCTGATGCAAAGAAGAAAAAAATGAGTGGTATATGTACTCTTGTATCTCAAAAAAAGAAACCTTTTATTGGCGATAAAAAGTTTTTTGAACATTATGATTTTAAAGTAGTAGATACTATTAATGATTATGAATTGCTTGCACTTCAATTTGATTCACTAGAAACACCTAAATTTAGTGATAGTGCTAGAAAAATGAAAATTGATAGTGATGATTTTACAATCTATTATTCTAATGAATGTCCTTATGTCGAATATGAAGTTAAGGAATTATCTAATTATGCAAAAGAGAATAATATTAAGCTAAATTTTGTTAAAATTGATACATTAGAGAAGGCAAAAAAAGCTCCATGTGTATTTAATAACTGGGCAAACTTTTACAACGGAAAGTTTATTTCTAATACAATATTAAATGCTAATGCTCTAAAAAAATTTTTAAAATAATGTATTTTATGATACAATTAATCATAGAAAGGAGAAAGGTAGTATGCAAAAGAGAATGGTTATGTTTTCTGTACTATTATTCATTTGTGTAGTTGCACTTACAGGATGTGGAAAAGAAAAGAAAAATACAATAGTAGGAAAATGGGCACATGGTTCATATGTTTATACATTTAATGCTGATAAAACTTGTAGTTATGATGCTGCTGGAACTCTTATGAAATGTACATATGAAACAGATGGCGATAAGTTATCAATTCTATATGATGGTAATACTGCTTCATTTGATACAACTTATAGTATAGATGGTAATAAATTAAATGTAAAAGATTCATTTGGTTCAGATACTATATATACAAGAAAATAGTTTATATTAAGAATAGTTAGTAATTAGTCTAACTGTTTTTATTTTATAATACAATATAATGGTGATGTATGAAAAATTTAGAACCATTATTAAATAAGCTGATTGCTCATAGAGGTATCCATAATAAATATATTAAAGGGAATAGTTTAGTTTCAATAGAACTAGCTATTATGAAAAAATTACCTGTTGAATTTGATGTTACTTTAACAAAAGATAATGTTATTATACTTTGTCATGATAGTTTTATAAAATCAGGTGATAAAACTTATATAATAAGTAAGCATGATTATAAATATTTAAAGAATATTTGTCACGAACTTGTCACTCTAGATAGTGTTTTAAATATAGTATCAGGAAAGATTCCATTACTAATCGAGCTGAAACCTTATAATAAAGGTAATAAATTAGAAAAAGAATGCGTTAAATTATTAGATAAATATAAAGGCTTTTTTGCTATACAGAGTTTTAGCCCTTTTATAGTATATTGGTTTAAAAAGCATAGAGAATTATATATTAGAGGCCAGCTATTAACTAATTCATACAATTATAATTTTATAGTTAATGGTATATATAAATATATGTTATTTAATAAATTTACTAATCCAGACTTTATATGTTATAATATCAAGGGATTACCAAACAAACAAATTGAAAAAATTAGAAAATTTAAACCTATTATTGGATGGACAGTAAAGAATCAAGAACAAATAGAAAAGTACAATAAATATTGTGATAATTTTATATGTGACAATATATTAGAAATTAGGAAGTGATTTGATGAGAATTAGTAATGATTGGAAAGACTACGAATGTATAGATGCCGGAAATGGTGAAAAGTTAGAACGTTGGGGAAATGTAATATTAAGACGTCCTGATCCACAAGCTATGTGGTATACAGAGGATTATTCTAAATGGAAGAATGTTGATGGCTTTTATCACCGTAGTAAGTCTGGTGGTGGAAATTGGGAGTTTTTCTCTAAGTTAGATGAGTTTTGGACTATTGACTATAAAGGATTAACATTTAAAGTAAGTCCGACAGGATTTAAACATACTGGATTGTTTCCTGAGCAAGCGGTTAATTGGGATTTTATGATGGATAAAATTAAGAATAGTAATCGTAAAATAAAAGTGTTGAATTTATTTTCTTATACTGGTGGAGCTACAATGGCTTGTTCTAAAGCAGGCGCAGATGTTGTACAAGTAGATGCTTCTAGAGGTATGACTGAATGGGCTAAGGAAAATATGATATTATCTCATCTAGAGAATAATTCAATAAGATTTATAGTAGATGATTGTCTAAAGTTTGTAAAAAGAGAAGCTCGCCGTGGGAATAAATATGATGCAATTGTGATGGATCCTCCTAGTTATGGTAGAGGTCCTAACAAAGAGGTTTGGAAGTTTGAAGATAATATATATAAATTAATTGAATCATGTATGGAAATATTATCTGATAAGCCATTATTTTTCTTGATTAATTCATACACTACTGGAGTATCTGCTATAGTGCTTGAAAACATTCTTAAAACTACAATATTAAAGAAGTATCCAGATGGTACTGTTGATTCAGGAGATATTGGGCTTCCTATAACTAACAATAATTTAGTATTACCATGTGGTATATATGGTAGGTATCAGTCTAATGATTAATGTAATATATGAAGATAATCATCTATTAGTTGTAGATAAGCCTATTAATATACCTGTTCAAGCAGACTCAAGTAAAGATGTGGATTTACTTACTATGTTAAAGCAATATATAAAAAATAAGTATAAAAAGATGGGTAATGTGTATCTAGGACTTGTTCATAGATTAGATAGACCAGTAGGTGGGGTGATGGTATTTGCAAAAACTAGTAAATGTGCATCAAGATTAAGTAAACAAATAAAAGATGGTGATTTTAAAAAGATATATTATGCAGTAGTAGAAGGTAATATTTTTGAAAAAGGACTGTTAAAAGATAAACTGTTAAAGAATAGTAAAACAAATACTGTAAATGTTGATGAAAATGGTAAAGATGCAAAATTATACTTTGAAAGAATTGAATGCGCTGACAATTTATCATTGATAAAAATCAATCTTTATACAGGACGTTCTCATCAAATTAGAGTACAGTTTTCATCTCGTGGATACCCATTATATGGTGATCATAAATATAATAAGAATTGTAATGATAAATCACAGATTGCATTGTTCGCTAAAGAATTATCTTTTTATCATCCTATAACTAAGGAAAAACAAGTATTTATATTAGACTTGCCTGATAGATATCCATTTAATATATTTAAATAAAAGTGCCAAATTGTAATTAGTTTGACATTTTTATATTGACTTTTATAAATAATAATAGTAAATTAATAATAGAAGAGGTAGTGATAATATGAGTTTAATGACACTTAAATTTGGAAATGATGTTGCTGGAATTAATATTAGAGATATAAAAGATAATAATGATATTGATTTAACGTTTAGAAAAATGTTTGCGGGATTAGAGCTTAAAGATGATTTAGTTACTATTGATAAGTTAGTTGAGTTACTAAAAAATAATAATTGGTATATATCTAGTAAAAATGAATATCCAACTGGTTATGAAGATATTAATCCAGACAAATATGTAGATTATATATTTAATTCAAGTGATAGACAAATAAAACTTCATTTGTTGTTTCCAAATGAATGTGTAAGAGAGGAATTTAAAAATAATTATAATATGGCTTTAAAAGAATTGATTGAATTATCAAAAAATGCAATGGTCATAAATGACAAATATTCTCAGCCAAATGATAATTATCAATCTAAAAATAATTCAAGGTATAGAGGTAAGAATTATATGCCTACAATTAGAAAGGTCTTTAATAATAAAAAAGTTAAAATTGCATTGTGTACTTTGGGTGCGGCTGTTACAATAGTTTTAGGTTCTGTCGTTGTAAATTCAATTGCAGTTATGGCTGATGCACAAGAGACACTGAACAACAGTCAACAATATTCATCTAAAAATGCTAATTCATATAATTATACAAATAATGATAGACAATTACATCAAGCAATACAGAATGGTGAATACGATGCTTTTGAAGCAAATCCTAATGGCCAAGCAGAAAGAAATAAAATCGAATATAATCAAATATATTATCAAGGGGAACAAAATACTCAAAATGTTAGATAAAAGACATATAGTTAAATAGGTGATTTTATGTTTATATATAAACACAAATCAAACAAACTATATGTTTTTTTAGTATTTATATTTTTATTACTTATTGGTGGACTATATAAAATTAAAGCTACATCTCTTCCATTATTTGGTCGCACATTTTATATAGATGCAGGACATGGTGGTTTAGATCCAGGTTCTATTTATAAAGATATCTATGAAAAAGATATTAATTTAGATATATGTTTTGCCATAAAAGAACAATTAGAGAGTTTAGGAGCTACAGTATATATGACTAGATATGGGGATTACGATTTAAGCTATATGAGAACCGGCGCGAGAAAAAGAAGTGATTTAAATAACAGAGCTAAAATCATAAATGGTTCAGGTGCGGATATGTATATATCAATTCATCTAAATTCAGTATCGTCAACTACCTGGCATGGGGCACAAGTATTTTATGATGACGTAAATAGTAAAAATCTAGAGATTGCTAAATTATTTCAGGCACATTTTAAGAAAAATTTAAATACTAAAAGAGAGGTTAAAGAAATTAAAACAATGTTACTTAATAGGAAAATTACTATACCAGGAGTACTTATTGAAATAGGTTTTTTATCTAATGCTAATGATAGATACTTATTAAGACAGAAATGGTATCACAAAAGGATTGCTAAAAATATTAGTGATGTATTAATTAATTATTACAAGGCATAACTAGTATTTTTTTTCATATACTTATGTAGGTGACATATGAAAAAAATAATACTTATAATTACACTACTGCTTCCTTTCATAGTAAAAGGTATAAGTACCACTGCTCAATCTGCTATACTAATGGATACAGATAATAATAGAATAATATATTCTAAAAATATTCATGAAGTAAGTTCTGTTGCAAGTATATCTAAAATAATGACAGCTGTTCTAGCTATAGAATCAGGTAAATTAGATGAAGAGGTAAAAATAAATAGTTCAATAAATAAAGCATATGGATCTGCTATATACATTAAAATTGGAGAAAAGATGAAGTTAAGAGATTTAATATATGGATTAATGCTTAGAAGTGGTAATGATGCAGCTCTAGCTATTGCTGATTATGTAGGTGGTAGTGTTGATAACTTTGTTATAATGATGAATCATAAAGCGAAAGAAATAGGTATGAAAAATAGTAAATTTAATAATCCTAGTGGACTTGATGAAGATAAAGCCAATTATTCAACTGCATATGATATGGCAATACTTACTAGTTATGCAATGAAAATTAGTGATTATAGAAAGATAGTTAAGACAAAAGAGTATAAGTTAGAAACAAATAAAAATACTTATATTTGGCATAACAAACATAAATTACTTAGACTTTATAAATATACAACAGGTGGTAAAACAGGATATACTAAGATTGCTAAAAGAACACTTGTGACAACTGCATCTAAAGATAATACAAATTTAGTTGCCGTAACTCTTAATGATGGTAATGATTTTAAAGATCATATGGATTTATTTGATTATGGATTTGAGAATTATAAAAGCTATTCTATTTTAAAAAAAGGATATATCAATATCTATAATGAGAATTATTATAAAGACTATAACTTATATATAAAAGAAGACTTTAAATATATACTAGATGATAGTGAGAAAGAATCTATTAATATTAAATATAAAATAAAAAAGATTAAGAAAATAAAGAATAGAGAGAATGTTGGAAGTGTTATAGTAAGCTTAGGAGATAAACAAATATACAGTGCTCCTATATATGCAAAGTTAAAAACAAAGAATAAGAAGAAGTGGCGTTTGTGGTAAATATAATTTGGACTATATTTATATTTTGTGGAATTATATATGCAATTGTAACTAATAATGTAGATGTTGTTAATAATACAATAATGGAAAGTTCAAAAACTAGTCTTGATATGATTATTCAAATATTTCCGGTGCTTGCTCTTTGGATGGGACTTATGAACATTGCAGAAAAATCTAAACTATTAGATAAATTTTCTAATTTAATTTCACCAGTTCTTACTAAATTATTTCCTGAAATACCTAGAGGACATGAGTCATTAAGTTATATAGCAAGTAATATAATAGCTAACGTATTTGGACTAGGTAGTGCGGCTACTCCTTTTGGGTTAAAGGCTATGGAATCATTACAAAAACTTAATAAAAAGAAAGATACTGCAAGTCGTTCTATGATTACATTTTTAATAATAAATACTAGCGGAGTAACATTAGTTCCTACAACAATTATATCTATGCGTATGATGTATAAGAGTACTAATCCTACTGTAATACTTTTAGCCTGTATGATTGGTACTACCTGTTCAACGATTGGAGGAATATTTGTGGATAAAATATTTACAAAGTGGTATCATCATTAAATATATTTCTAATTTAATAATACCTTTAATAGTTTTATTAATAATAATATATGGAGTAATAAAAAAAGTACCAGTATATGATACTTTCTTAGAAGGCTCTAAAGATTCAGTAGGAATGATAATGAGTCTTTTTCCAACCTTTCTAGCTATGATACTTGGAGTTAATATATTAATTGATAGTGGATTCTTATCATTTGTATTAGCTTTGTTTAAACCGCTTTTTTATAAACTTAATGTACCACTAGAAATATTACCTCTAGCTGCTATAAGACCTATATCTGGTAGTGCTTCACTAGCACTTTTAAATAGTATTTATGATAATCATGGTCCTGATTCATTTGTTGGACTTTTGGCATCTGTTATGCAAGGATCAACCGATACTACCTTATATGTAATAACTTTATATTTTGGAAGTGTGGGAATAAAAAAAATAAGATATGCACTTTGGGCAGGGTTATGTGCAGATTTAATAGGGATAATTGCAAGTATAATAATCACAAATATTTTGTTTTGACACATTAGACTATTTAATGTATAATCAATGTGGTGATGTCGGTGGAAAGAGTACAAAAAGTAATCGCAGCCTCAGGTTATTGTTCGAGAAGAAAAGCAGAAGAATTAATAAAAAAAGGTTTAGTATATATAAATGGTGATCAAGCCAGTCTTGGTGATAAGTTAAGTGGTAATGATTATATTGAGGTTGAAGGGAATGCAATAAATGAAAAGCAGGATAAAGTATATTATCTACTTAATAAACCTCGTGGTGTTATTACAAGTACTACTGATGATAAAGGTAGAAAGACTGTTGTTGATTTAATCGAGGATAATAGAAGAATATATCCAGTGGGTAGATTAGATTATGATACGACAGGTTTATTAATACTTACTAATGATGGAGAGTTAGCAAATTTACTTACTCATCCTAAAAATAATATTGATAAAGTATATATAGCAAAGATAGAAGGATTAATTACTAAAGGTAATTTAAGAACTTTAGAAAATGGTGTAGTAATAGATGGTAGGAAGACTTCTAAAAGTAAAGCTAAAATATTAAGAGCAGATAAGAAAACTAATACTACAGTTGTTGAATTAACAATTCATGAAGGACGTAATCATCAGGTTAAAAATATGTTTAAAGCACTAGGATATAATGTTATTAAATTAAAAAGAGAACGTATTTCCTTTTTAACAGTAGATGGATTATCATCTGGAGATTATAGACAGTTATCTATCCATGAAGTGAAGAAACTATATAACGAAGCAAAGAATTGATCTCTTTGCTTTTAATATTCTTAGTAAAACGTGAAAAAGTAATTAAAAAGTGCTTAGGAAAACGTGCAAAATAGCAAAAAATGTCATTCAAATATTGTGAAATTATATTGAAATTAATAGAATAATGTGCTAAGATATATATATAGGTGATGCGAGTGAAAAGAAAAATATATGCTAAATTACTAGATTGGAAAAATAATACTAGAAACATAAAACCTTTAATGGTATTGGGGGTTAGACAGGCTGGTAAAACATATATAATTGAACAATTTTGTAAAAATGAGTATCAAAATTATAAGTATGTTAATTTATTAGAGAATGATATAATAAAAAACTTATATGAGTCAGATTTAGATTCAAATGAAAAATATTTAAGATTAAAGGCAATTCTTAAATTTGATTTAGATAAAGAAGATTCAATTTTGTTTATTGATGAAATACAAGAATCAGAAAAACTTATATCAGAATTAAAATATTTTTGTGAAAAACATAATAATGTTAGAATTGTTTGTGCCGGTTCTTTGTTAGGTGTAAAACTAAAACGTTTAAAATCATCATTTCCAGTTGGTAAGGTAAAACTGCTTAAATTGTATCCAATGGATTTTGAAGAGTTTTTAATGTCTATGGGAGAAGATTATTTGATTGAATGCATTAAAGATTGCTATAACAATAATAAGTCTATGACAGAGCCAATTCATAATAAAGCATTAAGTTTATATAGAACCTATCTAATTACTGGTGGAATGCCAGAGAGTATTCAAAATATGGTAGATATAAAAGGTGATTATATCAACTATGATACAACAATTGTAAATGATATATTAGAATCATATTTTAATGATATGAATAAATATGTGACAAATGATGTAGAAGCATTAAGAATTAAAAGATTATATAACTCTCTACCATCGCAATTATCTAATGTATCTAAAAAGTTTCAATATTCAAATATATCTAAGGATGCTCGTGCTAGAGATTATGCAACATCACTTGATTGGTTAGAAGCAAGTAACATGGTTATAAAATGTAAGTGTGTAAAAAATCCAGCTATTCCATTAGAAGGATTTGTTGATGATGATACTTTTAAATTATATTTAAGTGATATAGGAGTTTTAAACAATATTTTAAAAATTAGAGTTGAGGATATATTAACTGATAATATTTCACTATATAAAGGAATAATTGCTGAAAATTATGTAGCAAACCAATTGGTATGTAATGGATTTGATTTGTACTATTGGAAAAGTGATGCTACTGCTGAGGTTGATTTCTTACTTTATACGAAAGATGGAATTATTCCAGTAGAAGTTAAATCCAGTGATAATACACAATCTAAAAGTTTAGGTGTTTATAATAAATTATTTAGTCCTAAATATTCAATAAGAATAAGCACTAAAGATTTTGGCTATAATGAAGATACTAAAATTAAGTCTATTCCGTTATATGCAACGTTTATGATAAAATAGTTTCTATAAATTATCAAGAATAAAGGTAAGATTATTGGAAACTAATTGCAAAAATGTAAAATAAATGTATAAAATTAAAACTAATTCAAGTGCGAATTAGTTTTCTTCTACTTTAATTGCATCTACAGGACATCCATCTTTAGCATCCATTACATCATCATTAAATTCATCTGGAACTACATCAACTTTTACATCCATGATTCCATCATCACCATATTCAAATACATCACTACATATTGCTTGGCATGCTCCGCATCCGATACAAGTATCTTTATCAACTTTAACTTTCATAGTACCTCCTAGAACAATTATAAATGACTTATAAAAAAAAATCAATAAAAATCATGTTTTGTGTAGAAATAATATTTGTTTTATAGTATAATGTTAATTGTATAAAAATAGACATGTTTTTTAGATGGGAGTTAGTTATGAAAAAAATATTCTTGTTTTTAATATTGACTTTTGTATTTCCACTATTTATTAGCGCGGAGAATAAAATAGTTTTTGAAGATGAAAATGTAGAAATTATACCAGGCGGAACCTATGATATAGATATAAAAGTTATATCAGATGATGACTTTGATGAAGTAGATTTTGGAATAATTACAACATCAGCATTAATAAAACTTAATAATGTTAAAATTAATGAAGAATTTGTAAATAGTGATAATAAAGATTATGTATTAAAATCTAAAACCAAACAAAAATCTGGAACTGTAGTTGCGACTGTAACACTTAAAGTTGATAATAATGTTCCAATTGGTACAACTGGATTTATAAAAATAACAAATCCAAAGTTAACTTCAGATAAAAAGTATAATCTAGATATTGCAACTCTTAATGTTACTGTTAAAGAAGAGATTAAAAGTAATCTTTTAGCAAGTCTATCTTCTACAATTGCTCCTTTTGAATTTAATAACGATAAATTTGAATATGAAGTTAAAGTAGATGATAATGTAGATGAGTTTGATTTAGTGGCAGAGGCAGAAGATTCTAAAGCAGTAGTAAATATTTCTAGTCAGAAATTGAGTAATAGAAAGAACATTATTAATGTAAAAGTATCTAGAGATACACTTGAGGATAAGACTTATAAAGTAGTTGTTATAAAAAATATAAAAGAAGATAATAGTAAAAAAATTGTTAGAAATTCAAGTAGTGATAAAAAGACTACATCTATGATAAAGAATAAGTGGTTACCTATTATAGTTAGTTTAGTAGCTCTTCTTATTGTAGATTTATTCTTTGTAAAGAAAAATAAATAATTAGGTGACTTATGAAAGTTTTTAGATTAATTATTAGACTGCTTTTTTGTATAGTCTTATTATTCACCTTAATTTATAATACATATTTACTTAGAAGTCTTGGTTTAACTTATAATAAATATATTTTAATTGCGCTTATAATTGTTTATATAATAATGCTATTATTAATACTTGGAATACTACTATTAAAAAATATGATTGCTAAAGTAATTATTTATATTATATCTACTTTAGTAATTATTACATTCTCATTTATAATATATTACCTATATAATACACTAAACTTTATAAATAGCTTTGGTAAAGTTAAAGATCAATATGATTACTACTATGTAATAGTTAATATAGATAGTAAATATCATAACATAGATGATTTAGATGGTAAGATAATGGGAGTTAATAATAGTGTTAAAGAAGATATACTTAATAAAGTAAGTATAACTAATAACAAAATAGGTTATGATAAAACAAATCTATTATATAATGATTTAAAGAGTGAAAAAGTTGATTTTATATATATAAGTGATACTGATGCATATTTATTAGAAGAACAACTGGGTGAAGAATTTACAAAAAGTATTCGTATTATTAAAAAAGTAAAAATAAAGAAAGAAATAAAAATAGAAACCGAAAAAGAAATAGATGACTCATTTATTCTATACATAAGTGGAATAGATACCAAAGGTGTGATATCTAATGTAAGTAGAAGTGATGTAAATATTTTAGTTACAGTAAACACAAAGACATACCAGATATTGTTGTCAACAATTCCTAGGGACTATTACGTTCAATTGCACAATACTGAAGGGTATAAAGATAAATTAACTCATGCAGGTATTTATGGAATAGATATGTCCATTTCAACCATAGAAGATTTACTAGATATTAAAATTAATTATTATCTTAGAGTAAACTTTGATACATTAATTAAATTAATAGATGAAATTGGTGATATTGAAATATACTCTGATCAGGATTTAAGTTTCTGTGATATAAAAACTGGATATAATACTTTAAATTCTAGCTGTGCGCTTAGATTCGCTCGTGAGAGAAAATCCTATGAAACTGGTGATAGACATAGAGGAGAGAATCAAGAAGAAGTATTAAAAGCAATGATAAATAAAATAGGAAGTGATAATGTTTTACTTTCTAAATATGATGATATACTTAAAAAATTATCAGATAATTTTGAAACAAATATATCTGATAGTATAATTAAAAATATTGTTAAAATTCAAATGAAAGATATTCCCAAGTGGAATATTGATACATATAATTTAGATGGTTTTAATTCATATGATTATACATATAGTTATGATAATGATGTTAAACTTTATGTCATGGAACCAGATATTAATACAATTAATAATTTAAAAAACTATATAAATAATATAATAAATGGTAAAATGTTTTATGAAATAAATAATTGAGGTGATTAGATGGAAACAATAGATATTAAAGAAATGTTTAATTATTATAAGGGGAAGATGCCTTTTATAATTATGATAGTAGCGCTTGTAGGAATTATAGGATCAGTTTATAGTTTTGTTTTTCAAACACCTAAATATAAATCCACAACAAGTGTAATACTTAAAAACGATAGTACACAAAGTAATATATTAACTGTTAATGATTTAAATATGAATAAGAACTTAGTTGGTACTTATTCTGAAATTGTAAAAAGTAAAAGAACATTAAGTCAAGTTATAAAGAATCTTAAACTTGATTATAGTGTTGGACAGTTATCAAGTATGATTCAAGTAACATCTGTTGCAGATACAGAAATAATAAAAATAACTGTATCTGATGTTAATAAAAAGAATGCTAAGGTAATTGCTGATGAGGCAGCTAATGTGTTTGTAGAAGAAATTCCAGATTTATATAGTATATCTAATGTAAGTATATTGGATACAGCAGAGGTAGCTAATTCTCCATATAATATAAATGTAAAAAAACAATTAATATTATATTTATTAATAGGTTTAGTATTAGGATGTGGAATAGTATTTATAATATATTATTTTGATAGAACTATAAAATCTGTAGAACAAGTAGAAATGAAAATAGGACTACCAATTTTAGGTGCAGTTCAAGAATGTAAGAAAGGAAAATGATAATATGAAAAATGAACTTATAGTAAAGACTATGCCTAAATCGGTAGTAAGTGAAGATATTAGAACAATAAGAACTAATTTGGAATTTTCCTTATCAGATTCTGATGAAAAAGTAGTTATGGTAACAAGTCCCCTGCCAGGAGAAGGAAAAAGTTTTATTAGTAGTAATCTTGCTGTTGCGCTTGCCCAAAATGAAAAAAGAGTATTGTTGATAGACTGTGATCTTCGACTAGGAATACTTCATAAAGTATTTGGTTTATCAAATAAAGTTGGATTATCTAATTTAATTATAAGATATAATGAAGTAGAAGAGTTAGAGGATTATGTTAGAAAAACAGATACCAAGAATTTATTTGTTATACCTCGTGGGTTAGTTCCTCCTAATCCATCAGAATTATTATCATCAAAGAGATTTGAAAGCATAGTTAATGATTTTAAACAATTATTTGATTATATTATATTAGATAGTGTTCCTGTAAATGGACTTCCTGATGCTTTAGTACTATCTAAAATAGCTGATAAAACAGTTATAGTTGTCAAATATGGTTCTACTAATATTGATGCTTTAGAAGATACTAAAAAAGCACTAAATAACGTTGAAGCATCTATTGCGGGTGTTGTAGTTAATAGAATTCCTAAGGCTAAAACTAAATATGGAAATTACTATTATGGTAAAGATGATGATTGATATACATACGCATATTATTTCTAATATAGATGATGGTTGTAAGAGTATAGATGATTCATTAAAAACTATAAAAAAACTAAAGGAGTTAGGTTTTTCTAAAATCATTTTAACTCCTCATTATATGAAAGGTTCTAATTATCAAGCTAATAATGATATAAAGATTACTAAATATAATGAATTAAAAGAATTGGTTAAAAAAGAAAATATTGATATAGAACTTTATTTAGGTAATGAAATATATATTAATAATGATATTGTTAATCTTATAATTAATAAAGAAATATATCCGTTAAATGATACAAAATACTTATTAATAGAACTACCTTTATATAATGAGATTAATGGTATAGAAGATTATTTATATGAACTTAAATTAAAAGGATATATTCCGATAATTGCTCATCCAGAAAGATATTTATACTTTCAAAAGAATTATAAGAAAATGGTTGAATTATATGAAAGTGGTGTATTATATCAATCTAATTATGGGAGCATACTTGGGGTTTATGGTAAGGAAGCCAAGAAATTATTTAAATATGCTTTAAAAAAAGATATGATATCATTTCTAGCAACTGATATTCATAGTCCTAATTCTTCTTTAATTAAAGACTTTAAAAAAGCAATTAAGAAAATTAAAAGAATAGTTGGAAGTAAAAGATTTGAAGATTTAACATTTAATAATGCAAATAAGGTAATTGATAATAAGAAAGTAGAATACTTTGAATAGTATTCTATTACTAATTTGCATTTTTTTTATTTATGGTATTATATTAGACAAATTTCTTGGAAATTTTATATTTAAATATAAATAAATAAGGGGATGATTATAATATGATATCATTTATTATTGGTGTATTTACTGGAGCATTTTTAGCCACAATTATATTATGTTGTTTACAAATAAGTAAACAGTAATGCAATCATTAATTTGATTTTTTTTTTCATGTATTAGCTTCAATTCGCAAAATTTGAAATAAGTCTTTAATTTCTATAATTTTGTAAGAAAAAAACAAGTTTTAATAACAGTAAAATACCACTAAATATACTTTTATTGATACATTTATAGCCTATTTATGTGCGTAAATTATATAAAATAAATTAAATTGAGATTTTACGGGGCGGGGCTTTAATAATGATTTTGATTCTTAGATTTTACTAATGTTATGCCTATAATTCTTTATATTATTCTGCTAATTATTGCAAATATAAAGGAAAAAATGAATTTTGCGAATTGAAGATGTATTAGCAGGATAAAATCATCCGCCTAGGGAAAATGAGGATGTTGTTAAAAAATCCTTTTTTTAGTATCATGAAATAAACTGAAGGAAGGATTGCTTTTTATGGCTAGAAAATCTAAAGTACTTGATAGTTTATCAAATGTGCTTACTGATGAATATATAATTAATGAAAACGAAATAGAAAGTGTTAATGTTAGTTGTGAATTTGTGTATGAAATTGAAACTACTACAATTTATGTAGTGGATAAAAGAGATGAAGAACATATAACGCATTCTTTAGAAAGTATTATTCTTACATTAATTTTTGCTATGATGGCAAATTGTAATAGATTTACAGAAATCCATTTGTTTATGTGTAAGCATTTTGAGTGGCTTGATAAGCATATTCATTTTGATAATGGAATTCTATCTATATCAACATTAAGAAGAGTAATTTCTTTTATAAATCCTGCAGATTTAGAACAGTTATGTGTAAATGTAATGAGAAAATTTTTAAAGAATAATGAACCATTATATAAAAGTGATAATTTAATAATTGAAGATATTAAGCCTATGGATGGTAAAACAGCAAATTCTTCTGATAGAAAATCATCAAAAAATGGTAATTGTGAAGCTACTGAATTTATTGGTGATAAAACAAATGAAATACCAACCGGGCCTGAATTACTTAAAAGGGTTAATGTAAAAAATAATTTAGTTACTTTTGATGCTCTAAGTATTCAAAAAGAAACTATCGATTATATTGCTAAAAATGGAGGATACTATATTGCTCCCGTAAAAGGTAATCAAGAAACATTAGAAAATAATCTTATAGAATATTTTTCTGATAGTAAGTTATATAACGAAGCGAAGCAGGAAAGTTATAAAATGGTTGTAGAAAAAGCACATGGAACAGTTGAAAAAAGAGAATATATTTTCACAAATGATATAGATTGGTTACCTAACAAAGAAAAATGGCTTAAGCTAAAATCAATTGGAATTGCAAAAAGAACTTATGTAGATAACAATGAGACAATAACAGATACGAGGTATTTTATATCAAATATTGATTCTAAGGAAATTGAAATACTAAGCTGTGGAATAAGAAAGGAATGGAGTATTGAAAATGAATTACATTTTTACTTAGATACAGTATTTCAAGAGGATAAAAATACTTGCTTTGTTGAAAATACACAGAAGAATCTTAATATAATAAGAAAGTTTTGCTTATCTATGTTAAAAGCTTTTAAGAAGAATACAAAGCTTAGCATGAATGATATTAGATTTAGTATTGCAATGGATTATGAATATGAAATAGAAAAAATATTGAAAACTTTATATAAATAAGTTTTCAATATCATTGTCACAAATAATTATACTATGTCGATTTTTCCTAGTCGGATGATTTTATCCTAAAAGTGATTCCATTTTATTGTAAGGCAATCGCTTAAAAATAATTTGTAATATGAATAAGTGGTAAAATGGTGTATAATTAAAACGTAAGGATAAAAGGTGTTTTAATTATGAATTTGTTCGAAAGGTTTGAAGTATTAGAAGATCCAAGAGATACAAGAGGAAAAAAATATAAATTAATAGATATTTTAATTATGACAATATATGGATTATTATGTGGTTTAAAAGACTATACAAATATAGCAGATTTTATGAAATTAAAGGAAGATTACTTTACCGAATTATTAGGATTAGAGAATGGAACTCCATCACATGATTGTTTTTCTGATTTATATGCATCTATAGATCCAAAATGTTTTATGAAAGTTTTTATCGAGTGGACTAAAGATATATTAGAGAAAAAAACAGGGAAAAAAATTAGTATTGATGGCAAGGCTGTAAAAAGCGCGACAGATAAAATAAATAATGGAAATATTCCGTATATTGTATCAGCTTTTATAGGAGAAATTGGTCTTTCTATTGGGCAAGTAAAAGTTGATAATAAATCAAATGAAATCAAGGCTATACCTGATCTTTTAGATTTATTAGATATAGAAGGTGCAACTATAACTATAGATGCAATTGGTACTCAAGAAGATATTGCGAACAAAATAATAGACAAAGGTGGACATTACGTATTGCCTGTGAAAGATAATCAGAGAGTTTTAAGAAAAGAAATTAAATCACAATTTGATAGTTATAATAATTTATGTGGCAATCCTGATGTATATCATAAAAAAACAATAGAGAAAAATCATGGAAGAATTGAAGAAAGAGAATATTATTTAACATATAATATTTCTAAAATCACAGATAGAGAGAAATGGAAAACTGTAAGCGCCATTGCATATACAAGGGTTAAGAGAACTGGAAATGATGAAACGACAATCACAGATAATTACTATATTATCGATTATAAAATAGAAATAGAAAGGTTAATCGATGTTATTAGAGATCATTGGAGTATCGAATGCGGTTTACACTGGAGATTAGATGTGATTTTCGATGAAGATCACTCGACAAATAAAAAGGAATATTCAATTGAAAACTTATCAACATTAAGAAAAATAGTATTTAACTTAACAAGTCTGGATAATAGATTTGGTAAAGTACCATTACAAAGAAAATTAACAAGATATATGTTAGATTTTAAAAATATAGAAAAACTAATATTTGAGGTTATCCCAAATATTAGTTAACTTTTATAATTTTTAAGCGATTGCCTTAACTTTATTGTGAAAAATGTAAATTTATTGTATAATGTAACATGGAAGCTTCAAGGAATTTCAACTTAGATCAATTTACTTTAAATAACATATGTGAAATGTATTTTAACAAAAGGGGCGGAAAAGAATACAATGAAAGAAAATGTTTTAGATTATTATATCGGATTGGATGGACAAATGACTGAAAGAACTATAGCACAAAAACTTGCGGTTACTATATTTGCAGGAATTAAATTTTTATTTGATAGATTTATGTCTATATCAGGATTAATCATAGCAGCACCACTTATGGTGATTATTGCAATAGCAATTAAGTTAGATAGTAAAGGACCAGTTTTATTTAAACAAGAAAGAACAGGAAAACATGGTAAAAACTTTTATGTTTATAAATTTAGAACTATGAGTGCTGATAATAATGTTCACGATTTTAGTAAAGCAGATCAACATACTAAAGTTGGTAAAATACTTCGTAAAACAAGTTTGGATGAGCTTCCTCAACTTTTATCAATAGCAATAGGAAAGATGAGTTTCATCGGTCCTAGACCATGGATCCCAGACTATTATGAAAATATGAATGAAGAACAAAGACACAGAACTGATGTAAGACCTGGACTTACCGGGTTAGCTCAATGTATGGGAAGAAATAATATAACTATCATTGATAAAATAAATTACGATTTAGAATACATAAGAAATTATTCAATTGTTCAAGATTTAAAAATAATAATTCTTACAATTAAATGTGTGTTTACTGGTAGTGGAGCTGATGCTGGAAAAGGAACTATTGAGAATGAATTAAAAGAATTAAAAAGGAAAAATAAACAAATAAATAATATATCAAAATAGGATACCATTTTGTTTATTTGATATCCTTTTTAATGAATTTGTATAGAATGGAGTGAAATTCATGAATAAGAAAGTTGTCTTATTAGCAAATGATACTACATATACTTATAATTTGAGACTAGCATTGATTAAAGAATTAATTAAACAAAAGTATGAAGTATATATAGTTGCTGAAATACTAAAATTTAAGGATGAATTAGAAACAATCGGCTGTCATATAATTAATATTGATATTGGAAGGCATAGAACAAACCCTATATCAGATTTTAAATTAATGAAACAATATAAAAAAATATTAAAACAATTAAAACCTGGATATGTTTTATCATATAATATTAAGCCAAATGTTTATGGAGGAATGGCATGTAGAAGTATAAAAACCATATTTATGCCAAATATTACTGGACTTGGAACTGCGTTAGAATATCCTGGAATAATGCAAAAAATAACAATTGTATTAAATAAAATTGGTTTAAAAAAAGCTAGTGTTGTATTTTTTCAAAATAGTGAAAATATGTCATTTTTTAAAAAAAATAAAATTCTTTCCAAAAGTACAAAAATGGTACTACTACCTGGTTCAGGGGTAGATTTAGAAAAACATGAATTAATGGATTACCCAAATGATAAAATTATTAAATTTTTATACATTGCAAGAATAATGAAAGATAAAGGAATAGACATTTATCTTGAAACGGCTAAGAAAATTAGAGAAAAATATCCTAACACTGAATTTCATATATGTGGATATTGTGATGATGAGAAATATAAAGAGATTCTTAATCAATATGAAAAGAATAACATAATAATTTATCATGGTGAGCAGAAAAACATGATTCCGTTTTTTGAGATGGCACATTGCATTGTCCATCCATCTTATTATCCAGAGGGTATGAGTAATGTTCTTTTAGAGGCTGCAGCACATGGTAGACCAATTATTTGTACAAATAGATCTGGTTGTAGAGAAACCGTTAACGATAATGAAACAGGTTATATTGTTCCAATAAAAAACACAAGTAAGGTAATCGAATGTGTTGAAAAGTTTATCAAAATGCCAAATGAGAAAAGAAAACAAATGGGATTAAATGGAAGAAAAAAAATAGAGAAAGAATTTGATAGAAAGATTGTAGTGGAAAAATATATGTTCAATATATCTTAACCAATTTTTAATATTAGTATATGAGAATAATAATTTTTGAATAATAAATAAGGAGAACTGTGAAATGAATATTATGATTTTTAACGAAAATGTATGGTCAAATCATATTGCCTCAGGTAATACACTTTCAAATTTTTTTGATGGTAATGCTTTTAAAAATGATCATTTTTATAATATATATATGAGAGAAAGTATCCCTGATAATGATGTATGTAAAAATTATTATAGAATGACATTATTAGATATGATAAAAAATAATTTTACTAAAGAGAAAATTGGTGAAAAAATAATAATTAGTAATGGAAGCCAAAAGAACAATAGAAAAGCATTTAATGAAAGAAAATATATAGATTTTATACATAAATATTCTATGAAATCTATTTATAATTTTGCAAATGGAGTTTATAGAAAAAAGAAATGGTTAAATAAAAGTTTTAAAAAATACATAGAAGAATCAAAACCAGATATATTTTTTGCATTTCTAACCAATGTTTCAATTTTAAAACCAATATGTGAATATATTCATTGTAATACAAGGGCAAAAATAGTTTTGTATGTAGCAGATGATATCTACGATACTTACAATAGTAAAAAAGGTATTACAAGAAAAAAACTAAAAAAGGAGTTCTCTGAAGTAGTTGATATTGCTGATAAAATATATGGAATTACTGATGAACTATGCAATGAATATTCAAAAATATTTAATAAAAAGATAGATTTATTATATAAGGGATGTACATTTGAATATCCAGTTAAAAACAATATTAATAATGTTATTCGATTTGTTTATGCCGGTAACTTGTTTTATGGAAGAGATGAAATTTTGTCAAAAGTTGCAAATGCAATTGATAAAAATAATTCTAATAATTCTCAAAAAGCGATTTTGGAAATATATACAGGTGCAACAATAACTGATGAATTAATGAAAAAATTGAATATTGGTAATAGTTCGGTTATTAAAGGGAAAAAGGATTATAATGAAATAAAAAAAATCATGAATAATGCAGAATATAATTTAGAAGTTGAATCATTTGAACACAATCAAATAAAATATGTAAAATACTCGTTTTCTACAAAAATTATTGATTGTTTGCAATCAGGCAGTGCTTCTATAGCAATCGGTCCCAGTGTTATTTCATCAATTAAATATATGAAAAAAATACCTGGAGTCTTTGTTATAGAATCTATTAATGACATAGAAACAGAGATAGTAAAATTAATAAACAACAAAAATGAGATATTAAAAAATGCGATATCTACAAGAGAATATGCAATAAATAATCATGATATAAATAAAAATCAAGCAAAAATAAGACAAGATTTTATAAATCTAATAAAAGAATAGAGGTGAATAAATATGCTACCATATTTGTTACTGGTATTTATACCAATAATAATTTATTTGATAGGATTATCTAAGGGGAAGAAATACAATAAGGCTTGTATTATAGCATTTTTTTCAATTCTCATTATTTTGCTAGCCTTTCGAAGCATTGAAATAGGTACTGATTCAAAAGCATATTTTATTACATTTAACAAAATTTCTAATCTGCAATTTGGCAACTTATTGCATTTTTCTGAAAAAGAAGAATTTTTGTTCTATTTTTTAAATAAAATCGTTTCTTATATTGGTGGAGATTTTCAGTTTTTCTTGTTGGTTTGTGCTTTAATATCTATTTTACCATTGTTATTTTTGTATAAAAAAGAAGTAAACAATTCAGTTTTATCGATAAGTTTGTTTCTAATAGTAGCGCCTTTCTCAATATATTTTTCTGGTATTAGACAATCGCTTGCACTTGGGGTTGTGGCTATTGCATTCAAATTCATAAAAGAAAAAAAAATTATTCCATTTTTGCTATTAATATTAATGGCGTCTTATTTTCATAAATCAGCAATTTTTTGCTTGATTTTATATCCTTTATATCATGTAAAAATTACTAATCGATGGCTTATATTTATTATACCAATAATGACATGTGTATTCTTATTTAGGGAACAAATTTTTAGTTTGATATTGCAGTTTATTAGTACAAATTTTTATGAATCATATAATTACATAAAACCCACAGGAGCTTTTTCTATTTTGATTTTACTTTCTGCATTTGCTGTTTATTCTTATTTATTACCAGATAAAAGTAAATTAGATAACGATTTTATAGGTTTGAGGAACTTTTTATTAATGGCTATTTGTATTCAATTTTTTGCATCTATTAATTCACAAATAATGAGAATTAATTATTATTTATTATTATTTGTTCCTTTGTTAATTCCAAAAGTAAAAGAAAAAAGTAAAAATGGTAATTTCAAACTTGTAAATTTAATTGAATTCATCATGATAGTTTTCTTTATTTCTTCATTTTTTTATAAAGGGTTTATAGATGATGATGTCCTAAATATATTCCCTTATATTCCTTTTTGGTGGTGATGAATATGAGAGTATTACAAATTAATTCAATATATAATTATTATTCCACAGGAAGATCTATTAAAGAAATGCATGATTATTTTATCAATAATAATATAGAATCGTATATTGCAGCAAGCGAGCATATTTCTAGTAGCAATTTTTTCTATCACATAGGAACAAATTTTGATGAAAAGTTTCATGCTTTAATGTCGAGAATTACAGGGCTCCAAGGATACTATTCAATTTGTTCAACCAAAAAATTAATTACTTATATAAAGAAAATCAATCCTGATATTGTACTGTTGCATAATCTACATGCCAATTATATTAATTTTACTTTACTTTTAAATTATTTATCAGATAATGGCATTGCTACTATAATTATATTGCATGATTGTTGGTTTTATACAGGTAAATGCTGCCACTATATAGATTTGAAGTGCAATAAATGGATTAATGGATGCTATAATTGTCCTGCTAAGCATAAATATAATAATAGTTATTTTTTTGATTTTTCTAGAAAAATGTATAAAGATAAAAAAAGATTATTTTCAAAGTTCAATAATCTTGGCGTGGTAGGTGTTTCAAAATGGGTTACAAATGATGCAAGAAAGTCTCTGTTAAAAAATGCTAAATATATTGAAACAATTTACAATTGGATTAATATTGATTTGTTTATACCTCATGACACTGATAAATTAAGAAGTGAATTAAAATTAGAGAATAAATTTATAATTTTGGGGATATCAACTATATGGAATGAAGCCAAGGGAATAAAAATATTTTATGAATTATCAAAGATTTTGTCTGATGAATATCAAATAGTTTTAGTAGGAAATATAACTGAAGAAAAATATAGAACTGATAAAATTAGATATTTAGGTGTTATTTCTGATGTTAACAAATTGGCTGATTTATATGCAATGGCTGATGTTTTTGTGAATCCTTCAATAATGGAAACATTTGGTAAAACGACAGCTGAAGCTTTATGTTCTGGTACTCCTGTTATAGCGTATAATAGTACTGCAAATCCAGAATTAGTTGGTAAAGATGGAAAATGTGGTTACTTATTAGATATAAATGATAGTACTCTTTATATGAAAAAAATAATAATTATAAGAGAAGAAGGAAAAGAAAAATATTCCTATGAAGCAAGAAAGCGTGCAGAAAAATTGTTTTCTTATGAGATCAATATGAAGAAATATGTTAGTCTTTTTGAAAAAATGTTGGATAATAAGGAGGTGAACGAATGAAAATATTTTATATAGGATACTATAGTGACTTAGATAAAAATAGAAAATCAGCACCAGCAGCTGATACCAAAATGAATTATATTATTGATTCTCTAAAAAATGTTTCAAATGAAATAGAAGTAATATCTTTTTGTTATGTGGACGATAGGAGTAAAATTTGGAAAAAATATGATGGATACACTAAAAAAATAAATGGAATTAGCGTTAAATACTTTAATTCTTATTCATCTAAATATAGAATAATTAGGATTTTTGGGAGATTTCTTACTTGGTTTCAACAAAAAAAATATATATTGGATCACTGTACATTAAAAGAATCGACAATTATTATTTATCATTCATTACTATTTTTAAAACTTTATAAACTCTTAAACAAATACAAAAAAGAGTATATTCTTGAAGTAGAAGAGATATATTCCGATGTAATGAATAATAATAGAGTAAGAAGAAAAGAAGTTAATCATATAATTAAAGGCAGCAAGTATATTTTCCCAACGAAACTATTAAATGATGAATTGAATGTTAATAATCGGCCATATGTAATTGTGCATGGAACGTATAAGGAAGAAAAAAAGTATAAAAAAATAAGTTTTGGCGATAATAAAATTCATTGCGTGTATGCTGGGACATTTGATTCAAGAAAAGGTGGTGCTACAGCTGCTATAGCTGCTGCACAATACTTGCCAAATAATTATCATATTCATATTATTGGTTTTGGTTTGCCACGAGAAATACAAACAATAAAAGAAAAAGTTAATGAAATTAACATGAAAAATGGTGCTTCTGTATCATATGATGGTTTACTAAGTGGTGAAGAATACCTGAAATTTATTCAAAGTTGTAATATAGGACTAAGTACTCAAAATCCAAGTGCAGCATTTAATGGAACGTCATTTCCTAGTAAAATTTTATCATATATGGCAAATGGTTTAAGGGTTGTTAGTATAAGAATACCAGCAGTTGAATCATCTAAAGTTGGTGATTATGTATATTATTATAACAAACAAAATTCTCAAGAAATCGCCAATACGATTATGAATATAAACATGAACGATAAGTATGATAGCAGAATAATACTAAAAAAACTAGATAAAGAGTTTTTAAAAGAGTTAATAGAGTTATTAAAGGCGTAAAAATGAAAATTATAAATAATATTAATAGAGTTATTGAATTCATAGGTAGAAAATACAGAAAACAATTATTTAAAGAACAAACGGGTGTTAAACATAATAATTATAATATAGTTGGGAAAATTTATGTAATTAATAAAAATATTAGATTAGGTAAGAATGTGACAATATATCCTAACGTTATGTTTTTTGGAGATGGAATAATTGAAATTGGTAATAATGTCAATATTGGCAATAATACTATAATATATTCTTCAAAATCGGGGGGGTACATATTGGCTCAAATACACAAATTGCTGCAAATTGTTACATTATTGATATGAATCATGGAACAAAAAAGAATAAACTAATCAGAGAACAAGATAATACCTCTTCACCTATATTTATTGGAGAAGAGGTATGGATAGCTACTCACGTAAGTATTATAAAAGGTTCTAAAATAGAAAATGGTGCAATTATAGGTGCGAATTCTTTAGTAAATAGCTTTATTGAAAATTATTCAATATGTGTTGGGACACCCGCAAAAAAAATAAAAAATAGAAAATAATAAATAATAAATTACAAAATATAAAAATTATTATTAGTTCTATTAAAATCTAATGAGGAGGGAGATAATGAATAGAAAAAAAGGTGTAGTTTTATCCTATGCTTTGATGATTTTTGAAGTTTTTAACACTTTATTATTAACTCCAATCATAATAAAAACACTTGGTCAAGCAGAATATGGCGTATATAAGCTTACATTAGCAATAAATGGTTATTTGTTATTATTAGATTTAGGGATTGGTAACGCTACGATTAAATTCATTTCAAAATATAGGGTTAATAATGATTCAGAAAATGAAAGAAAATTTTTAGGTATTATTACAGTCTATTATATTATTATTGGAATTATCACGTTTTTAATAGGACTTATCATTACGTTTTCTTTCCCATATGTCTTTTCTAAAGGATTAAGTAGTGAAGAAATTAGATTGGGACAAACACTGATTTTTATTACAATGATTACTTCTACAATTTCTCTAGGAACATCTCAATATGGAAATATAATTTTAGCATATGAAAAGTTTACGGTTTCAAAGTTGTCACAAATTATTATGATTATTATAAGAATTATTGTATCATATATTTCACTAAAACTTAACTTTGGTAGTATAGGTTTAGTGCTAATTAACCTCGTAATGACGTTGATTATAAGAATATATTTTATATTTTATGTTTTATTGAAAATTAAATTAAAACCACTTTTTAAACACATAAATAAAAGCCAAATTAAAGAGATTGTATTTTATTCAAGTTGGATTTTATTGCAAATGGTAGCTACACAGCTTAATGCAAGCGTTGATCAAATATTGATTGGGGCGCTGGTATCTTCATCGGCGGTTATATTAGCTATTTATGGAGTTGGTAGCCAGGTAAATCAATATTTTAAATCAATAGGTTCTGCATTTACTGGAGTTCTTATGCCAGGTGTGGTAAAACTGGTTGAAAAAAAATCAAATAATATTGCTATTTGTAATGAGATGACTAGAATTGGTAGATATATATTGATGGTTCTAATATTAATATGGGGTGTTTTTCTAGTAGAGGGCAATGAATTTATAGTGTTATGGGCAGGTAAAGCTAATTCAGATGCGTATATTGTTTCAGTAATTTTAATGAGTGCAGAAATGATTGTTTTAACAAAGTCAATAGGCACTCAAATATTATGGGCAATGAATGAACACAAAGAACAAGCAATATTAAAATTTGTTATTGTTTTATTAAATATAATATTAACTATATATCTAATAAAATGGAACCCGTTATTAGGGGCAACTATTGGGACATTTATATCTATACTACTAGGAGATATTATAGTTATGGATATATTGTTTCATAAAAAAATAGGACTTAAAATAAAAAAATATTATCAAAATTTATTTAAAGGTATACTACCAGCTATTATAATATCAATTATTATTGGTATAGTAATTAATATATATATAATCAATTATTCTTTGATTGGGTTTGCAATAAAATCTAGTTTAATGATAATGGTTTATTTTATAGGAATGGTTACTTTTGGATTTAATGATGATGAAAAAAAGCTAATATATTCTATGTTACATATAAAAGGAGGAAAAAATAAATGAGTATATTTGAAGGAAAAACATTACTAATTACAGGAGGTACTGGTTCATTCGGAAATGCAGTACTTAAAAGATTCCTTGATACTGATATTAAGGAGATAAGAATCTTTTCTCGTGATGAAAAGAAACAAGAAGATATGAGAATTAAATATAAAAATGATAAGATTAAATTCTATATTGGAGATGTAAGGGATTTTAGAAGTATAGATGATGCTATGGATGGTGTTGATTACATATTCCATGCAGCAGCATTAAAACAGGTTCCAAGTTGTGAATTTTATCCTATTCAAGCAGTTAAGACTAATGTTCTTGGAACAGATAACGTTCTAGAAGCTGCTATTAATCATGGTGTTAAAAAGGTTATTGTTTTATCAACAGATAAAGCAGCATATCCAATTAATGCTATGGGTATGAGTAAAGCAATGATGGAAAAAGTTGCAGTAGCAAAAGGAAGAGACCTAAGACCAGATCAAACTATTATTTGTAGAACAAGATATGGTAACGTTATGGCATCTCGTGGAAGCGTAATACCACTATTCTGTGATCAAATAGCACAAGGTAAACCACTAACTGTAACTAATCCAGAAATGACTAGATTCATGATGACTCTTGAAGATGCAGTAGACCTAGTTATCTATGCTTTTGAACATGGTGAGCAAGGAGACTTATTCGTACAAAAAGCTCCAGCAGCTACAATCGATACTCTAGCTAAAGCAGTTAAGGAATTAAAGAAGAGCAATGTACCAATAAATTGTATTGGAACAAGACATGGAGAAAAACTATACGAAGTATTGGTAACAAAAGAAGAAATGGTTAATGCTGAAGATATGGGTGGCTACTATAGAATCCCTGCTGATAATAGAAACTTAAATTATCAAAAATATGTAGATCAAGGAAATGCTGATTTAGATAAAATAGAAGATTATAATTCTCACAATACACAAAGATTAGATGTAGAAGGAATGAAAGAATTGCTACTTAAATTAGATTTATTCGAAGATTGTAAATAGGAGGCAAAATATGAAAGTATTAGTAACTGGTGCAAATGGATTTGTTGGGAAAAATTTAAGAAGTGAACTTACTCTTCATGAAGGAATAGAAGTTTTTTGTTATGATAGAGATAGCACACTAGAGGACTTAGATAAATATACTAAAGAATGTGATTTTGTATTTCATTTAGCTGGTATTAATAGACCACAAGATTCAAAAGAATTTATGGAAGGTAATTTTGGATTTACTAGTACTCTTTTAGATAAATTAAAAGAACATAAAAATAAAGCACCAATAATGATTTCTTCTTCTATACAGGCAGAACTTGATAATGATTATGGTAAATCTAAGAAAGCAGGAGAAGACTTATTATTTAAATATGGAAAAGATAATAAAGTAAAAGTATATGTATATAGATTCCCTAATTTATTTGGTAAATGGTGTAGACCTAATTACAATAGTGTAATTGCTACATTTTGTAATAATGTTGCTACTAACCAAGAAATAGTAGTTAACGATGAATCTAAAGAATTAACATTAGCTTATATCGATGATGTATGCGAAGAAATAGTTAAATGTTTAGATGATAATCCAACTAAAGAAGGAAACTTCTGCAAGGTTCCTGTTACTTATACAAGAACACTTGGATACATTGCTAACTTAATAAAATCATTTAAAGAAAACGATAGAGGAATAATGGTTCCTTCTACTGGAGATGATTTTACTAAGAAACTATATGCTACTTATGTAAGTTATGTACCTCTAAATGAAATGGTTGTTGATTTAACTGAACACAGAGATAATAGAGGAGTATTCTGTGAACTTGTTAGAACTAAAGAATGTGGACAAGTTTCAGTATCAACAACTAATCCAGGAATAGTAAGAGGTGGACACTACCATCATACTAAGATGGAAAGATTTATCGTAATTAAAGGTAGAGCAAAAATCGAATTTGAACATGTATTAACTCATGAGAAGATAGAATTTGAAGTATCAGGAGATAAACTTCAATATGTTAATATTCCAGTTGGATATCAACACAGTATTAATAACATTGGTGATGATGAATTAATACTGATATTATGGGCAAATGAATTATTTGATCCAGGTAGACCTGATACATTCGTAATGGAGGGATAAAATGGAGATAAAAACTGACTATAGTGATATTAAGTGGAAGAACAATGGTAAATTAAAACTTCTTATCATCGTTGGAACAAGACCTGAAATAATAAGACTATCAGCAGTAATAACTAAATGTAGAAAGTACTTTGATTGTATTCTTGCTCACACTGGGCAAAATTATGATTACAATCTTAACGGAGTATTCTTTAAAGATTTAAAACTAGAAGATCCAGAAGTATATATGGATGCGGTAGGAGACGATCTCGGAGCAACTGTTGGTAATATAATCAATTGTTCATATAAATTAATGAACGAGATTAAACCTGATGCTTTATTAATTCTTGGTGATACTAATAGTTGTCTTTCAGCAATACCTGCTAAGAGATTGCATATTCCAATATTCCACATGGAGGCAGGTAATAGGTGTAAAGACGAATGTTTACCGGAGGAAACAAACCGTAGGATTGTTGATATAATTTCTGATGTTAATTTAGCGTATTCAGAGCATGCAAGAAAGTACTTACATGAATGTGGTCTCCCTAAGGAAAGAGTTTATGTAACTGGTTCTCCTATGGCTGAAGTACTTCATAATAATTTAGAAGATATTAAGAAAAGTGATATATTAAATAAATTAAATTTAGAGCCTAATAAATATATTTTATTATCAGCACATAGAGAAGAGAATATTGATACTGAAGCTAACTTTAATAGTTTATTTAATGCTATTAATAAGATGGCTGAAAAATATAATATGCCAATATTATATTCATGCCATCCTAGAAGTAGAAAAAGATTAGAAGCTAGTGGTTTTAAATTAGATAAAAGAGTTGTAATGCATGAACCTTTAGGTTTTCATGATTATAACAATTTACAAATGAATGCTTTCTGTGTAGTTAGTGATTCAGGAACATTACCTGAAGAAAGTAGTTTCTATACTAGTATAGGTCATCCTATTTCTGCTGTATGTATAAGAACTAGTACTGAAAGACCAGAAGCATTAGATAAAGCTTGTTTTGTACTTGCTGGTATTGATGAAAAGAGTTTATTACAAGCTGTTGATACAGCAGTAGAAATGACAAAAGAAAAAGAGTTAGGTATTCCTGTACCTGATTATGTTGATGAAAATGTATCTACTAAAGTAGTTAAATTAATTCAAAGTTATACTGGTGTAGTAGACAAGATGGTATGGAGAAAAAAATAATATATATTTTATTTTGACAAAAGTAAAGAAATGTCATAATATAACTTGACATTTCTTTTTGTGTGTCATAAAATACTATATGGATTTTGAAAGAGGGGTATTATGGAATATTTGTCAATTCATGATATGAGTAAAAATTGGAATATAAAAGAAAGAAAACTAACTGCTTTATGTAGAGATAATAGAATAGCTGGTGCGAAGAAATTTGGAAAAGAATGGATGATTCCCAGTGATGCTATTAAACCACTAGATAAAAGAACAAAGGAATTTGAGGATTATAAATTGAAATTAGAGGAATTAAAAACTACAGTTCCATTTTCTACTAGTAATAGTGATGAAAAAGTTATAAAGAGATTTTTTGAAAAATATAGTGAAAAACCGATGTATACTGCTTTTACGCCTTATAAGATATGTCCACTTGGAGCACATGTTGATCATAACTTAGGATTAGTTACTGGATTTGCTATTGATAAAGGAATTCATATCGCATATAGTTACAATGATAATGGAATAATTGATATTGAATCTTTACAATATCAAAAGAAATGTAGTTGGCATGTTACTAATACACCTTATAAAAAGCAAAATGATTGGGCAGATCCTCTTAGAGGAGTAACTATTGAACTTAATAATAGATATCCACTTAGAAATGGTATAAGTGCAATTATTGATGGTGAATTACCAATTGGAGGATTATCTAGTTCTTCATCACTAATTATTACATTCATTAATGCATTAGCATTCATTAATAACATAAAATTAGATGAAAATGAAATGATAGAAATATCTGAACTATCTGAAAAAAACTATTTAGGAATTGAGAATGGTAAATTAAATCAAATGTGTGAGATTTATTCAAAAAAAAATAATTTGCTTTTTGTTGATACAAAAGATGATTCATATGAATTGATTGAAACACCTAAAAATATGAAATATGTTATTGGAATATTCTTTTCTGGAATTGATAAAGGAATAGATAGTGAAGAATATAATAAAAGAACAGATGAACTTAGAAGTACCGCATATTTTATAAAAGCATTGAACAAAGAAAATTATACAAGATTTAATATGACAAATATGAGAGATATACCATATGAAACATATATTAAATATAAATCAAAATTACCAATTAATTATCAAAAAAGAGCAGAACATTTTTATAGTGAAATAGATAGAGTAAAAAAAGGAATTGCTTTTTATGAAAAAGGAGACATTAATTCTTTTGGTAAACTTGTTACGGAATCTGGTGAAAGTTCAATAAATAATTGGGAAACTGGTTCAAAAGAAATGATAGATTTATTTAATATTATTAAATCTTGTGATGGAGTGTATGGAACAAGATTTTCTGGTTCTGGTTTTAAAGGTAGCTGTTTAGCATTTATAAATCCTAAAAAGATAGATGATGTTATAAAAGAAGTTGAAGAATTATATATTTCTAAATATCCAAAGTTAAAAGAAAAATATTCAGCGCATATATGTAATACTGCTGATGGAATTAAATTATAGAAAGAGGTTATTATGAAAACAAAAGTAGATTTAAATAATAAAACAATATTAGTTACAGGTAGTGCCGGTTTTATTGGATTCTATCTTTCAAAAAGATTATTAGAAGAAATTAAAGGAGTAAAAGTAATTGGATTTGACTCAGTTAATGATTATTATGATGTTTCTTTAAAAGAGTGGAGATTAGAACAACTTTCAAAGTATGATAATTTTACATTTATTAGAGGAAATCTTGCTGATAAAGAATTAGTAAATAAAGTATTTAAAGATTACAAACCTAGTGTAGTAGTTAATCTTGCTGCACAAGCAGGAGTTAGATACTCAATTGATCACCCAGATGTTTATATAGAATCAAATTTAATTGGATTCTATAACATATTAGAAGCATGCAGATATAATCCAGTTGAACATTTAGTATATGCATCATCAAGCTCAGTTTATGGAGGAAATAAGAAAGTACCATTCAGTACTGATGATAAAGTAGATAATCCAATAAGCTTATATGCTGCAACAAAAAAATCAAATGAATTATTAGCTCATTGTTATAGCAAACTATACAATATACCAAGTACAGGTTTAAGATTTTTTACGGTATATGGTCCAGCTGGAAGACCAGATATGGCATATTTTGGATTTACTAATAAATTAATTAATAATGAAACCATAAAGATATTTAATTATGGAAATTGTAAGAGAGATTTTACTTATGTTGATGATATAGTAGAAGGAATAATTAGAGTAATGCAAGGAGCTCCAGATAAAGTAAATGGAGAAGACGGATTGCCGCTTCCGCCATATGCAGTATATAACATAGGAAATTCTAATCCAGAAAATTTATTAGACTTTGTACAAATATTACAAGAAGAATTAATTAAGGCAGGAGTACTTCCAGAAGATTACGATTTTGAATCTCATAAGGAGTTAGTTGCTATGCAACCCGGAGATGTTCCAGTAACTTATGCAGACACATCTGCTTTAGAAAGAGATTATGGATTTAAACCAAGTACATCATTAAGAGAAGGTTTAAGAAAATTTGCGGAATGGTATAAAGAGTTTTATATAGATAGAAAGAGTGATAAATAATGAAAATAGCAGTAGCAGGAACGGGGTATGTTGGATTATCTCTAGCAACATTGCTTAGTCAAAAATATGAAGTGGTAGCATTAGATGTTATACCAGAAAAGGTAGATAAGATTAATAATAGAATTAGTCCTATTCAAGATGAATATATTGAATAGTTCTTTAGAGAAAAGGATTTAAACTTAATATGTACTTTAGACTATAAAGAAGCATTTGAAGGAGCAAGATTGTAATCATTAGTACACCTACTAATTATGATGATAAAACTAATTTCTTTGATACTTATTTAGTTGATGATATTATTAAGAAGGTTATAAGTATTGGTGATACACCTACTATTATGGTTGTTAAGCCAACTATTTCAGTTGGATTTATTAATAATATGAAAGAAAAATATGGAATAGATAATATATTCTTTAGTCCGGAGTTTTTAAGAGAAGGACAAGCTTTGTATGATAATTTATATCCTTCTAGAATCAAAGTAGGAGAAAAATCTAAAAGAGCTAAAGAGTTTTCTTTCTTACTTTCAGATTGTGCTATTAAAGAAGATATAGATGATAAATATATGAATAGTACTGAAACAGAAACAGTTAAGTTATTTGCCAATACATATTTAGCATTAATAGTATCATATTTTAATGAATTAGATACTTGTGTTGAAATGAAGGGGTTGGATATTCAAGATATTATTGATGGAGTATGTTCTGATTCAAGAATAGGTAATCACTATAATAATCCTATTTTTGGCTACGGAGGCTACTGCCTTCCGAAGAATACGAAACAACTTTTAGCCAACTATAAGGATGTACCTCAAAATATGATTAAAGCTATTGTTGAAGTTAATGAAACAAGAAAATAACATATTACTGATATGGTAATAAGTAAAGGTCCAAAATTAGTAGGTGTATATAGACTTACAATAACAAATAGGAATAGATTTAGGAATTAAAGATTTAGTTAAAAATCAGAAGGAGTGAAATATAATAATCCTAAGACTTTAATAAAGTGTGAGAAGAAAATAGCTAAATTACAAAAGAGGCTTTCTAGAAAAAAGAAAGGTAGCAAAATATATATAGAATTAAAAAATAAAATAGCTAAATGTCATGAAAAAGTATCAAATATATGAAAAGATAATTTGCATAAGATAAGTTCTAAGATAGTAAGAGAAAACCAAATTATTGTCACAGAAGGCTTATAAATTAGGAATATGGTGAGTATTGTAAGTTATCTAAAGTTATAGGGGATGCTTCGTGGTATGAGTTTACAAGGCAGTTAGAATATAAATCTGAGTTTTATGGAAGGACATACATAAAAATAGATAAGTTTTATACGAGTGGTCAGTTGTGTCATATATGTGGATATATATAAATGAGAAAGTAAAAACTTATCTATAAGAAGCTGGGAATGTCCTAATTGTAAAACTATTCATGATAGAGACGAAAATGCTGCACTAAACATATTAAAAGAAGAATTAAAAATTCTTACGATATAAAACAAATTACATAGGGTTGGAACGACCCGAATTTACGCTGGTGGAGACTGAGGGTGCAAAGTCAACGAAACTGGAAGCCATTAACTTTAGATGATGGGTAGTTCATAATAAGAAAGTAATTATAAAAAGTTATCTTAGAAACTCGCCAATATACAATTTATATGTTTTATATTGTGTTTATAAGATAAAATTGTAAAACTTAATTATTTTTTTAAATAATAGAATTATTATACTTATTCTTCAAACACTAACAATAAGTTGTGGCTTTTTCTAATTCATATTATCAATAGACATTATGGTCTTATTTATATAATTAAAGTTTTGTTTATTATATTGGAATTACAGTAAGTATTCTAAACTATGGCAATTTTGATAACAAATTAAACGTAAATCCTGTTGTATTCCTTAAAAAATGTTAAAATAGCATTCGACGATTGTTCTATAGAATCACCTATAATCAAAGTTTATAAAAAGAAACTGGTATTACTAGTTTCTTTTACAGGATAAAATCATCCGCCTAGTGAAAATGAGGATGTTGCTAAAAAATCCTTTTTTTAGTATCATGAAATAAACTGAGGGAAGGATTGTTTTTTATGGCTAGAAAATCTAAAGTACTTGATAGTTTATCAAATGTGATTACTGATGAATATATAATTAATGAAAACGAAATAGAAAGTGTTAATATTAGTTGTGAATTTGTGTATGAAATTGAAACTACTACAATTTATGTAGTGGATAAAAGAGATGAAGAACATATAACGTATTCTTTAGAAAGTATTATTCTTACATTAATTTTTGCTATGATTGCAAATTGTAATAGATTTACAGAAATCCATTTGTTTATGTGTAAGTGTAATGAGAAAATTTTTAAAGAATAATGAACCATTATATAAAAGTGATAATTTAATAATTGAAGATATTAAGCCTATGGATGGTAAAACAGCAAATTCTTCTGATAGAAAATCATCAAAAAATGGTAATTGTGAAGCTACTGAATTTATTGGTGATAAAACAAATGAAATACCAACCGGGCCTGAATTACTTAAAAGGGTTAATGTAAAAAATAATTTAGTTACTTTTGATGCTCTAAGTATTCAAAAAGAAACTATCGATTATATTGCTAAAAATGGAGGATACTATATTGCTCCCGTAAAAGGTAATCAAGAAACATTAGAAAATAATCTTATAGAATATTTTTCTGATAGTAAGTTATATAACGAAGCGAAGCAGGAAAGTTATAAAATGGTTGTAGAAAAAGCACATGGAACAGTTGAAAAAAGAGAATATATTTTCACAAATGATATAGATTGGTTACCTAACAAAGAAAAATGGCTTAAGCTAAAATCAATTGGAATTGCAAAAAGAACTTATGTAGATAACAATGAGACAATAACAGATACGAGGTATTTTATATCAAATATTGATTCTAAGGAAATTGAAATACTAAGCTGTGGAATAAGAAAGGAATGGAGTATTGAAAATGAATTACATTTTTACTTAGATACAGTATTTCAAGAGGATAAAAATACTTGCTTTGTTGAAAATACACAGAAGAATCTTAATATAATAAGAAAGTTTTGCTTATCTATGTTAAAAGCTTTTAAGAAGAATACAAAGCTTAGCATGAATGATATTAGATTTAGTATTGCAATGGATTACGAATATGAAATAGAAAAAATATTGAAAACTTTATATAAATAAATTTTCAATATTCTTGTCACAAATAATTATACTATGTCGATTTTTCCTAGGCGGATGATTTTATCCTGTTTCTTTTCACATGGTACTTTCAAAAAATAATAATTTATGGTATATTAGTTGTAAGAATTAAGGTGATGGTATGGCAAGTAGAATGGATAGGTATTATAAGAGTGGTAATACTGGTATGGAAAGAAGTAGAAAGAATAAGGATTTATATAAAAGAGTACATAATGAATCTCGTAGTGAGATTGATTCTTTGAAGTCTGTAAGTAGGGCTAATGAGATTGATTTATCTAAGTTAAAGAGTATTGTAAGTGATAGAGAGGCTTATAAAAAAGAGCGTAAGCTTCGTCAAACTATTGATAAGAGTAGTCTTAATATTGATATTCCATCTAAAAAGGATGATATAGAGTCTTATGATATAATGGATGTTGAACCTAGTAAGTTTGAGGAAGAAAAGAGTGTAGAAGAGCCTAAAAACTATGATTTATCTGATGTTCTTAATAAAGCTCTTGATGATTATAGTGAATCTGATAGTAAAAATAGAAATCTTAAGAACTTAGAATATACTGATTTAAATAGTTTAAATCTTCATAAAAAAGAGTATAAGAATAGTGAACTAGAATTAAAAGATATGATTAAATCTATTCATAATACTAGCGATTTAAATAAACTAGGTGATGATGCATTACTGCTTGATTCACTTAAGTCTGATACTATGGTAGGAGATTCATCTATTAAAAAGGTAATTGAAAAAGATGAAAAGGAAGAGAAACTTGATGATACTAAGGAATTAGATAAATCATTCTTTACTAATACTTATGATTTTGATGATGAAGACTTTGATGAATTACTAGCTCGTAAACATAGTAAAAAGAAAAAAATAATTATTGCGATAATTATTTGTCTACTTGTTGCAGGTATTATTTCTACACTTTACTTTACTGGTATAATTAATTTTAGGATACATTAATATAAATACTGTAAGGGTAAATATAATTATTATTGGTGGTAGTATCTTAATAGAGAGAAAGTTAATAAATAAATCATTAGGTACTAAGAGTGTAAGTGATAAGATTACTATACAATATATTGTAAGAAATATATTGTTTTTTTCATTAATAAATGATTTAGATGTACTAACTATATAGTATAATCCGACTATTACAAATATTAATATATCAAATATCCATTGTATAAATAATATACTATCTATTCTAGATGATATACCAATAATAGATACATGTTTTAGTATTTGAAATTCAGGATACTGATACATACTAGTAAGTCTTATACCAAATATACCAATAATATTTAAGCATGTAGCTAGTAATGATATAACTGATAATAAATAGAATGCTATAATATACTTAGTAGTTTTATTATTATTCATAATAGAATTTTTGGGTATAATATTAATTAAATAAAGAGGAGTAACATTATATATTGTAAAATATATACTACCATTAAGTAAATTAGAGTTATTATAAAAGAATGGTTTAAAATTATTTATATCTACTTGAATAAGTAATCCTAAGTTAGATAGTATTATTAGAATTATTGTCATATAGAAGAATATTAAAGATGCTCTACAAATAGATTTTATTCCTGTATAAACAGAGTAATATATTGGTATTAAGAATGTAATAATAAGAAGTATTATAGGTGTTTTACTTAAGTAATCAGTATGTATTATAGTAACTAGATTACTGAATACAATTGTAATAATTAAAAATGTAAACATAGTAATAATTATATTTAATATATTACCAATATACTTACCAAATAACTTTATATTCTTTTCATTTAGATTTAGACTAGGTTCATAGTTAAATATATATAAGTAAATTAATAGTGGTATAAAACCTATAATAGAACCTACTATAATACCAAGGTAAGAGTCTTGCTTTAAAGATACAATAATGGAACTAAAAGTAATACCTATAAAATATGCATGCATTAAAAAGAAGACTATTGAACCTACTTGTAAATTAGTTATCTTTTTCATAGTTACTCCTTTCTATATTCTTTAGAGTTTGTTTAATAGAACCAGATGTATTAATCTTTATATCAACACTAGTTTTAAATTTACTATTTTTATAAAATTTATCATAATCTTTAATCTTATTATAGTTATGTGGGTAATTTTGATAATACATAAGACCAATACCAAATATATCAGTAGAATATTTCTTACTTAGTTTAATTGCTTTTAATTCTAAATCTTTTAATTTATTATTAACTTTCTTTTCTATTTTTTTAATATTACTAGGTTTAGCAAGGTCTATATCACAAGTAATCTCACTTATAGATGCTTTACCTTTAGTATTAAGTTTTACATTACCTTTCTTATCAACACTCTTTTTAGTTTCTAAAGTATTAGTATCTACTACAATATAACCATCATCACATTTAACTCTAACATACATCTCATGTATCTTATCATTTATTATATTAATTCCCCTACTCTCATCTTTATTAGACCAAGTAATAAGTTTATCATCTTTAAATATTGCTTGATTAGTTAATTTAATATAGGATGAAGGTTTATTAGTTTCCATATTACTTTCTTTAACTCCGTCTTTAATATCTCCTACAATAGTAAATCCATTTAAAGTAAGATCTACACCTCTATTTATTAGTTTATATAAAAGTGTATTAAAATCTATCGCACTTACACTTCCTTGTAAGTTAGTTGTGGCTTTAAGGTTAGTAGCTAGATTCTGTGATGGGAAGTCTGTTAATGGAGATGTTATAGATAATACATCTTTTGCTTTATTACCTTTAGAAAGTGCGACATAAAAGTTCTTCTTAGAACGTGGTTCTTGTAATAAAAATTCGATACTAGAAGTAATTCCTTCTTTAGCTACTTCATCTGATATTATAAGTATTGATAAATGACCTATATATAACTCTTTAGGAGAAATTAGTCCTATCTGTTTAATTGCTTCGTATATCGTTTTACCTTTGCCACTATACACTACAGTTGTATAATTCTTTTCACTTGATTTAGGAGAATTAGATATAAGAGTACTTACCTCATAAACATCATCAGCCTTATCAATAGCCATACCTGTTGCGATAGCATAATCATTTAATTCATTATAATTAAAACAACCAGTACATACAATAATTAAACTAATTACTAGTATTAGTCTTTTCATGACTCACCATCCTTTTAATATTACGAGTTAAATACTTTACTCGATTATTTAACTTAGTTCTCTTCATTCTAAATAAATAATTCTTTATACCTGTTGTAGATAGAGGACTTAGTGGGGTTAAGTAAGGAATATCTAAAGATACAATACTAGATAGTTTAGTTATAAATATAAACATACATGATACAAAACCGATAATACCTAGGAATAAAGATGCGATAATAAATATTATTCTCCAGAATCTTACGGCATTAATCATATCTACATCATAAAATACTAGTTCACAAATAGATGTAACTGCAACTATTATTATTGCGATAGGAGATACAATTCCTGCATTTACTGCCGCATCTCCAAGTATTAAGGCACCTACTATATTCATAGCTGAACCACTAACTGTTGGTGAGTGGACATCAGCTTGTCTAAGTATTTCAAATACAATTACAAATATTAATATTTCTATAGCAGTTGGAAATGGTACTCCATCTCTTTGTAATGCAAGAGATATTAGAAGTTCATCTGGTATAATTTCTGGATTAAAAGTCATTAAGGCAACATACAATGCAGGAACAGATATAGTAATAATAAAACATAGTACTCTAAGTATTCTTAAGAAAGATGCGTTAATAGGCTTCTCGTAATTATCTTCAGGAGAATGAAAATAGTCAATAAATAAACCAGGCATTATTAATACATAAGGAGTATTTTCAACAAGTACAACTATTTTGCCATCAAGAAGTGAGCTGCATGCTAGATCAGGACGCTCTGTGCTTATTATTCCAGGAAATACTGTACTTGATTGATCGCGCAAAAATTCTCTTATATAGCCACTATCAAGTATTCCGTCAATATCAATACTTTTAATTTTATCTATTGTTTTAACCACACTATCTAAATTTACTATATCTTTTATATAAGCAACACTTACCTTTGTTTTAGTGCGTTTTCCAACTTTTACTTCATCAAAGATTAAATTTTCATCTTTAATTCTTTTTCTAATTAAACCTAAGTTAATAGCGTTATTCTCAGTAAAACTATCTTTAGGACCTCTTACTATTGGCTCGCTTGTTGCCTCGCTAACTCCCCTATCCAAATTCATCCTAGTTTCAACTGTAATACACATATCATAGTTATCTATAAATATAACTGTAAAACCAGATGATAAATAGTAGAATATATTATCTAATTCTTTTAAAGTAGTAATATGACTATTATAAATACTATCTTCAATATTACTAAATATATTTTCAATATTTTTACCAATAATACTTTTATTTAAGAATTCACTAACCTTATCATCACTAGTTACACTCTCTAAATATACATATCCTATTTTTATATTATTATTAGTAATTATTCTAGATACAATGTCACTACTATTATGATTAATATTTTTAATATAATCTATGTTCTTATCCACGCTCTTATAAATATGCATAGTATCACCTATATTATCATTGCCAATTTTAGTAATTTTATAATTGATTATTACTTGAATTTATTTTATAATATAAGCAATTGGAGGAGTAATATGAATAATGTTTATACACATGATTATAAAGAAGTAGAAGTTATGGATGATAAAGGTAATATTAGGAAAGTTGATTATAGTGACAATATTGGAGAAATATTAGAGTGTGAAAATGTAGTTGAAAAGTTAGAAGAGGATATTATTAGTAAAAACAATTATTTAAGAGATAATCGCAAATATGGTACTTCTAATAAATTAAAACTGTATATGCCTACCATACTTTCTTTATTAGGTTTTCTTGCATCAATAATAAGTATTAAGTTAAGTATGTATCCATCTTCAAAGGCTTTGATTGCAATAGAAATGATTGTTGGAACTTTTGGTTCTATATCTACATTATCTTTTTCGATTGCTAGTTTTATTCACAGATATTCTTCTGCAAGGTTTTATAAGGCAGTAGAAGCAAAAGTATATGGGCTTGAAAAAATGCTTGAAAAAGAAAAGTCAAAATTAGAAGAACTTAATAAAAATAAAACTATCACAAAAAATAAAAATGATGAAAATAAAATGCACAGAATAACCGATGATAAAATGCATTCAATTGATAATTTTATTTCTTTGTTAGGAGTTTTTGGGTATTCTAAGAGACAATATTTAAAAATGTATAACAGTGGAGAGATGGACCAGGTACTTTTGGATAACTATGATTCTGAAAAGACTGAAATTGTACATAATTACTTTGAAGATAATGCAAAATTTTTATCGAAGAAGAAGGATAGAAAGATATAAAAAGTCTTTCTTTTTTTGATATATACTTGCTAGAACATTATTAAAAATGAATAAAATTAATCGAAAAAAGAAGGAAATTTGAAAGTTTTGTCGTATATTATAATTAGGGGGAGATAATAATGACTAAAGAAAAAAAGTTCTATTCACTTGCTAATGATTCTGTATTTAAAAATGTTTTCTATAGAGATGATAATCTTCTTAAAAGATTTTTAACTGATATCTTGTCTGTTTTTTATAATAATGTTGATATTAAAAATTTTAAAGTACTTAATACTGAGTTAACCAAAGATAGACTTTATATCAGAAATAAAGTTGTCGATATTTTAGTAGACATTGGTACTAAAGTAATAAATATTGAGGTTAATGTGAAATATGATGAGTATAGAATTTATAGAAATTTTTTCTATCTTGCATCTTCAACAATCGCAAGTATGAAAAAAGATATGAAATTCGTAGATGTAAGAGAACATGTTCAATTTAATTTCAATTTTAAAAAGAACTATAAAGATGGATATAAGATATCTGAGTATGGTGACCTGTCTACCGGAGAAGTTACTATACCATTTATGAGAACGATTGACATTGATGTTGATTATTATAAAGATAAATGGTATAATTCAGGTAAATCAAAGGAATATTATGAGCAATTTAAAAGTATCATAATGTTTGGATTAACTGAAGAAGAACTTAAGAATCTGGAGGATAGTGATGACTATATGAAAAAAATTAAGAATGATGTTATTAAACTTAATGGAGACCCTAATTTTTATCAGGCTATGACCGATGAGGAAGACAGAGAGATGATAGAAAACAGTATCTTTATTAGTGGTAAACAAGAGGGAATAAAACAAGGAATTGAGCAAGGTACCCGTCAAGGTATTGAAGAGAATCAAAAAAATATCGTTAGAAATATGAAAGAAGCAAATTATAAAATAGAAGACATTGCAAAAATTACAGGACTTTCTGTGCAAGAAATTGAGAAGATATAAGGATGATTTATATCTTTTTATTTTTAGTTTTTTGTAGTGTTTACCAATGATTACCTTATTAAATTATGTCAAAATTTGTTTACAATCACCTATTAATATATTATAATAATTAGAAAGGTGGGTAATATGAATAAGGTTGAAATTAAGAACTTGACATTAAAACGAGAAAATATAGTTATATATGATAAGTTAAATCTAGAAATTAATAGTGGAGTTTATACTACTATAATTGGTCCATCTTCTAGTGGTAAGACTACCTTATTCAATACTATTATAAAAGGTAATAAAAGTATTAAAGTAAATGGTAATATAAACTATGTAGTTACTAATCCTGATAAAATGATTGTAGGACGTACTGTAGATAAACAACTTAAGTTCTTTATGGAGATGAATAATTATAGTAAAAGAGTAATTAGTAGTCGTATAAAAGCTATAGTATCATTTTTTAATCTTGATAATATTCTTGATAAAGATCCTTATAAACTTAGTTTAGGAGAAAAGCAGTTAGTAGTATTATGTTCTATAATGGTACTTGACTTAGATATTTTACTTCTTGATAATGCATTATGTAGAATGAATAGAAATTTGAAAGAGAAAATATTAAGTTATTTTAATAAATTAAAAAAGAAGAAAGTAACTATTATTAATTTTGCATCTGATGTAAGTGAAATAATAGGTTCTGACTATACAATACTAGTAGATAAAAAGTTAGTATTTAATAAGAAGACTAAAGAAGTAATTAGTGATAATAAATTATTTGAAGATAATCATTTAAAATTACCTTTCTTATTAGATATAACTAATAAATTAAAGTATTATGGACTTATAGATAAAAACATTAAAGATATAGAATCGTTGGTGGATGAGATATGGAAATAGTATTAAGTGATATTAGTGTTGGTAACTTCAAGAAACTTAATATGTGTATCTTTGATGCTAAAGTAACTGCTATTATTGGCGATAATGCTAGTGGTAAAAGTATAATTGGTGAGGTATTATCTACTTTAAGAAAGCCTGATAATGGTAAATTTATAATTGATAAGAATGTTCTTGATTTAAAAAGGCAGGATGTAGATTATAATCGTCTTAGATTTGATATTGGTTATGTTGTTCAAAATACAGATATTACTTTTTTTGAACGTACTGTAGAAGGACATATGGTATATCAACTTAGTATCTATAATTATAAAAAGACTAAAAAAAGAATTATGGATTCTCTTAAAATGGTAGGACTAGATAGTAGTTTTATAAATAGAAAGATAAAAACACTTAGTGATTCTGAGAGGTTTATGGTCGCACTTGCAACTACTTTATCTATTAATCCTAAAGTATTAGTATTAGATGATCCTACTTGTTTTTTAGATGAAAGTAAGAAAGATAATCTTTATAAACTAATTAAACTGATGAAACTTAAATATAATAAAACAATTGTAATACTTAGTAATGATACAGATTTTATACTTAGAGTAGCTGATTATATTTATGTAATAAATAATAATAAAATTCTAATACATGGTAATAAGTATGATGTGCTTACAAGTAGTAAGCTTAAAAATACTAATATAAATATTCCTGATATAATAAAGTTTCAAAAGATGTTTGAGAATAAAACTAAGATAAAATTAGAATATAGGGATAATGTTAATGATTTAATAAAAGATATCTACTATTATGTAGAAAAGAAGTCTGGTGGTAAAAAGTGAGATATTTTATGACGTTCTCTTATGATGGTTCTGCTTTTTCTGGCTATCAAAAACAGATTAAGGAAAGAACTATTCAAGGAGAAATAGAGAAAGCTTTAACAAAAATTAATGGTGATATAAGTGTATCAGTACACGCATCAGGTAGAACAGATGCAGGAGTTCATGCTTATAATCAAAAAGCACATTTTGATTTAGATAAAGAAATGGACTTATCTAAGTTAAAATATAGTCTAAATAGTTTACTTCCTGATGATATTTATATTCGGGGTATTACTATTGTTGCCGATGATTTCCATGCTAGATTTAATGTTAAAGCAAAAGAATATATTTATAAAATTAATTTAGATGGGTATAATCCAATAGAAAGAAACTATGTATATCAGCTTAATAAAAGATTAGATATACCAGAGATGGAGCGAGCATTAAAGTATCTAGAAGGAACACATAACTTTAAATCATTTACTAAACCGAATGATGAGAAGGATGATTATGTAAGAACGATTGTTCAAGCAACATTAGATCGTGATCCTAAAAATATAAATAGAATAACTATATCATTACTAGGCAATGGTTTCTTAAGATATATGGTAAGAAATATAGTAGGATTACTTATTGAAGTTGGGGAAGGTAAAGTAAAGAGTTCTGATGTAATAGATATAATTGCTAAAGAAGATAGAACTGCATCAGGTGTGTGTGCGCCTGCATGTGGACTTTATTTAAATGATGTTTATTATTAAAAATACTTGTAAAAATGTATAAAAAATCATATAATGGATATAGTTAAGTTAGGTAATACTTAATATATTGGGGTGAATAGTGTGAATAAGATAGATATTATAGATATTAATGGAAATAAAATTAATGTATATGGCATATACTATATTAGTAATAATAACTACTACTTTATATATTCTAAAGGAGAGCAAGATAATAATAACCATGTGATTTTCTATGTAGTAAAAATATTACAAGAAGTTACTAATGGTATATCTGGCCCTGCTCCAACAGGATATTTAATAGGGCTTAGAATAAATGATGAAAATGAATATAACTTAGTTAAGATTGACATTACTAATATTGTAAATGATATTGAGTCTAATACTAATGGTGCGGTTAGATACTTAGATTTATCTATGCTTAATAATTTAAAAATAAAAGATAATAGAACATTTAAATTAGGAGTAGATATATCAAATAAGATATTTAATAATAGTAATAACGAAGTGAATAATACTAATGTAACAACAAATAACTATGATGATTTAATTAAAGAAAATGAGTTATTAAAACAAAAGATAGAAGAACTAAATAAGAAAATAGAACTAATTAAAGATATAGTAAATTAAAACTAATAGCTGTAAAACACTATTAGTTTTTTAGTTAGAAGGTGAATTATGCGTAATGCAATTAGATATTACTATAATATATATTCAGATGATATTATAAAGAGTATTGATAATTATAAAATACTTGTTGATAATAATTTATATTATCTAGTTAAGTATAGTGGTAATATAAATATGCTCAGTAATATCTATGATTATCTTATTAAACATAATATATATTGTCATGAAATAATAATAAATAAAGACAATAGTTACATTACAAATATTGATAATACTAATTACATATTAATTAAAGTATACTCTGTAGTAAGTAAAATTAATTATACAGATATTATAAGCTATAATATATTATTAGATAAAGGCAAGTGTCATTGGAAAGAACTGTGGATGAGTAAAATAGATTATTATGAGTATCAAATGAATCAATATAGAAAGAAGTATCCAAATCTATATAAATCATTTCATTATTATAGTGGTATGACTGAGAGTGCAATTATGTTGGTTGATACGGTAAGTAATAAAATGTTTGATAATTATATAGAGCATAATAGAATGAACAAGAATATTTCTACTATATATTTTTATAATCCAATAAATATGATTATTGATGTAAAAGTAAGAGATATAGCTGAATACTTTAAAGAACAATTCTTCTATGTAGAAAATCCTATTATTAATGTTAAAAACTATATAGATTATATGAAATTAACTAATGCTGAAGCAATACTTTTTATCTCTAGACTTTTATATCCTTCATATTATTTTGATATATATGATGAGATAGTTCAAGATAAAATAAGCGATAATAAGATAAGTATTATTACAAATAAGGTAAATGATTATGAAGAATTTTTAAGTGAAGTATATGAATATATAAAATTAAAATATAAAATACCAGAGATAGAATGGTTAATAAAGGTATAAAAAATATCAACATATAGTGTTGATAAGTAATTTAAGCAATGTTGATAACTCCCCTAACTCCTTCAACCTCACTCATTATTGCGGCTTCAATTCCTTCTTTTAAAGTTAGATCTAGCATTTGACAATTAGCGCATGCTCCAAGCATCTTAATATAGACTATTCCATCTTCATATTTAACAAACTCAATATTTCCTCCATCATTAATTAAAAATGGCTTTAATTTATTAATAATTTCTATAATTTTTTCTGTTTCTTTTTTCATCGAATCACCAAGAGTTATTATAATTCAGTTGATATATTTTGTAAAGTCTTTTTTTATTGAAAAATATGTGTTATAATCGTTTTTGGTGGTGTGCATGTCCAAATATAGAAGAAATAATATAGTAAAAGCAACAGTTACAGGAATTGAAAACTATGGTGTTTTTGTAACACTCGATGAATACTTTACAGGATTAATACATATATCAGAAATATCTAATGATTATGTTAAAGATATTAATGACTTTGTGAGTATAGGTGATGTAATATGTGTTAAAATACTTGATGTAGATAATGAATTAGGTCATTTAAGATTAAGTATTAAAGATATAGATTATAAAAATATAAAAAAGATTAGAAGAAAGAAAATACAGGAAACACCACTAGGATTTAAAACACTTGCGTATCATTTGCCAATTTGGATAGAAAATAGTCTAAAAAATATTAAAAAATGAATATTACTTATTGACAAACCACCTTTTACATGGTATAGTTAAATACGTCCAAATGTTTTTCGGGCGATTAGCTCAGTTGGTTAGAGCACTTGCCTTACAAGCAAGGGGTCATAGGTTCGAGTCCTATATCGCCCACCATTTTATTTTTTTATTATTTATGCCGGAATAGCTCAACTGGTAGAGCAACTGACTTGTGGGATAGAGTAGAAATACTTTTGAACTATCTTGCACCTTTATAAAGAAATTTATAAAGTGGACGTCGCTAATTCGGGGAAACCTTCATAAGAGGTGATTGCAATGAATTGTTTATATTGTAATAAGCCACTTAAAAGTTCAAATGGCAAGTATTGTAATAATAAGTGTCAAAAAGATTATCAATATTTATTATATATTGATAATTGGAAGAATGGTATTAAATCTGGTTTAAAAGGAAAATATCAAGTTTCAAATCACGTTAGAAGATATTTATTTGAAAAGTATGATAATAAGTGTGGAAGATGTGGGTGGAAGAAGAAAAATCCTTTTACAAATGAAATTCCATTGGAAATTGAACATATTGGTGGAAATTATTTGAATAATTCAGAAGACAATCTAATTCTTTTATGTCCAAACTGTCATTCCTTAACTGCAACTTATAAGGGAGCAAATATTGGATATGGCAGAAAAGATAGGAAGAAATACTCGTTATATGGCAATCCCGAGCTAAAGTGAAAACTTGAGTGTAGAGACTTTATACGACGGACCTAAGTCAAAAGATATGGTTAAGAGAAAGTCCAGACTACAAACACATTTGTGGTAGTGAAAACTATAGTAGTATGAATCAGTAGGTTGTGGGTTCAAGTCCTATTTCCGGCACCACTTATGGAGGGATAGCGAAGTGGTCAAACGCGGCAGACTGTAAATCTGTTCCTTCGGGTTCGATGGTTCAAATCCATCTCCCTCCACCACTTATAAGGTTATTGCCTCGTAGCCAAGCGGTAAGGCACCACACTTTGACTGTGGCATGCGCTAGTTCGAATCTAGCCGAGGCAGCCATCTTGTTTTATATTTTGTCTCGCTAGCTCAGTAGGTAGAGCATTTGACTTTTAATCAAAGGGTCAGGCGTTCGAATCGCCTGCGAGACACCATTTTAAAAATTATAGGAATTCCTAGATAATTGTGGAGTTCCTTTTCTTTTGGTAAAAAAGTAAAAAAATACATATATTCCATACAGATAGTGTGAGGAACTTGCAAATCTATTGGAATTGTTAGTAAAAAATGATAGGTATATTCATAATATATTATTAAAATTTTATAAAACTATTGATAAAAACAATATAATTGTTATATAATACCTTGTAAAGAGAGGGAATGATTTATGAATCAAGAACAAAAAAATGAAAGACAAAAGAAAAAAGAAAAATATGAATTTATAAAAACATTGATTGCTGGTGGTTTACTTGGAACTACTGCAGCACTTGGTGCGCTGTCTTTTTATCACTCTGAGACAATCGGTAAATTTAAGCCTTTTCTATCAAAAGAAGATAAAAAAACAAAATACAAAGTAACTACACTTGTTGAATCAAAGGATAATGATAAGAAAACATTTGAATATTTATATGGAATTAATTATTCTAAAATAGCTGCATTTAAAACTTATAATGAATATGCGAATAAAAATGAATATGATTTTTATGATATTTCTCTGTTAAAAGAAGAACAAATTAATTATGTATATTCTTATTTAGATAAATTAAATAAAAATGATTTGCAAGCTATAAGAGGATATATTATTGCAGAAAAATGTTTGAATATTACACGTTCTAATATTGGGGATGCTAAATTTTTTGATTCTAATGATCAATATGAAATAAAGATTATTACAAAAACAATAGACAAAGAAGATATGAAAGAGTTTGAAATAGAAAATTTGTCTTTTCACTATTTTAATGATGGGTTAATTGTCGTATTTGGGATATGTAGTGGTGACTTGTTAGCGATTTCTGGTTATGCAATGACAAAATTGATTAAAGAAAAAAACCAAAAAAAGAAAGTAAAGACTAAATAATAATAAATAACATAAATGGCTCAATTAAATATAATTAGGCTTTTACTATCACTAGCGACTTTTTTGATGATTGATAGATAAATACTATTAGTAACGTTAATGCTTTCTATAAATAATTATTGACTTTTAATCAAAGGGTCAGGCGTTCGAATCGCTTGCGAGACACCATTAGAAAATTAAAGGAATTCCAAGATAATTGTGGAGTTTCTTTTGTTATGTTTTGCTTTTTGTAAATGCATAGATTTTTAATTCAGCAGCTAAATTAAAGAAAATTCAACTATTCGAAAAAATTGAATAGTTCAAAAATAAATAAAAAAGATATAATATTAGTTTTGTAATTATATAATTTGTTAAATAAATTGTCGCATGGTATAATATATGTGTTAATAAGGAGAGATTACATGGATGCAAAGACTATAAAGAAAGCGCTATTACAACAGAAAAAATTGAAATTACCTGGTAATTTGTATTATAAAACACAGATAGATTTTGCGTATAATACTAATCATATGGAAGGTTCAACAATTACTAAGGATGAGACTAGAAGTATTTATGAAACTGGAACAATACTTACAGATAATAATAAAGTAATAGTTATAAAAGATGTAACAGAAACACAAAATCATTTTACATTATTTAATTATATGCTTGATACTATTGATAAACCATTAGACGAAGATATGATAAAAAAGTTTCATTATTTGTTAAAAAACGGAACAGTTAGTGAAGAAGATAAAGAAACAATAATGGTTGGTGAATATAAGAAATTAGTTAATTATGTTGGAGATATTACTACATCTAATCCTAAAAATGTATCACGAGATATTAAAGAGTTACTAGAATGGTATAAAGGTATTGATAAAAAAAGTATAGAAGATATAATAGAGTTTCATGTAAGATTTGAAAAAATCCATCCTTTTCAAGATGGGAATGGAAGAGTTGGAAGAATGATTATGTTTAGAGAATGTTTATCTAATGATATAATTCCATTTTATATTGAAGATAGAAATAAGAGTTTTTATATAAGAGGTATTAATAAATATCAAACTAATAATGAGAAAGGATATTTAATAGATACTTGTTTAAATAGTCAAGACAATTATGAAAAGATTGCTAAACATTTCTTAGAAAATGAAGATATGTAGTTGTTAGAGTTAAGATTTTCTTAACTTTTTTCTTTTCTTCCATATAACCAATCTAAAGATATATTATATATTTTACCTGCTTCATAAGCACTTATTGTAGATTGTGATGTATTAAGAAGGGTTGCTAGATCTTTCTGACTTAATTTATTATCTTTTCTAAAAATTTTAATATTATTTCCAACAATACTATAATTGAGATCGTGTTTGCCATTACCTATATTATTTCGGGTTATACCAACTAAGTAATCCATACTTGTATTAAAGTAGTTGCACACCTTAGTTAATTTCTTTAAACTAATTAATTCAACATTATTCTCCCATCTATTATAACTATTTTGAGTAGTATTAAGTATTTTAGCCATTTGAATTTGTGTTAAATCATTTTCTATTCTAATATCTTTTAAACGTTCAGCAATCATCTTATCACCTAACATCATTTTCTCATCATAATAAAAAATATAAGAAAAACATATCTAAATGCAATATTTTATGATATAATATCAATGAAAGGTAGATGTATTATGAGAAATACAAAAAAGGTAAGAAAAAAGAAAATTAATGCTTTTACACTCATTGAATTAATAGCAGTCCTAGTAATTCTTGCAGTAATATCATTAATAGTCGCACCATTACTTTTAAATACAATTAGAAGAGTAAAAGATGTTGCAAATAAAAGAAGTGTAGATGGATATGGTAGAGCGGTAGAATATGCCATGGCTGATTATCAGTTAGTACATCTAGCCTACCCTGATTCATTTAATAAACTAGAAATAGAATATAAAGGTAATAAAGTAGAATGTAAAACAAGTAGAATAAATCCAGATTATTCAATATACTTGTCAGAATGTAAGGTAAATGGTAAATTAGTAAAAGATGATAAAGAAATAGATGGCTATTACCATTATGGAATACTTAAAATGACAAATCAAGAATATGTGGATACATATGGTAAGAATTTAGAGAATGCTTTAAAGAAGTATCACGATGAACATAATGAATACCCTAGTGATTATACAACTCTAGAACTTCCACCATCAGATAAAGAAGTGAGTTGTGATGTATCTATCAACTATGATGGTACAGTATATTTAACTAATTGTAAGGTTGATAATGAAGAAGTGTTAGACGAAAATACTAAAGATAATTATTATCATTATGGATTTAAAGAGTATGAAGTTGGGGATTTGATTACATATAATGGTTAGATTATTATGTAATTAAAAATAGTAATGATAGTAATTATGTAACAATGCTAAAACATGATTTTCTTACTACACAGGAGATAAATCAATATGGAGTAGGACCCGTTAATATGAATGTTGAACGGTCTGCACCATATTATAAAAAAGCATATGATAGTAACGGTATAGGTGCAATACAATATTATAGTAATAATACATGTGGTACAGATGGTTCTGCTTGGATTGAAACTTGTTGTACAAGTGATTATGAACAATCAGAAATAAAGTATGTAATTGATGGATGGGCTCAGAATAATGTTCCGTTAGTGCATGAAGTGCGTTTAATTACCATAGAAGAATTAAGAAATAATCTAGGTTATGGGGATTCGAATAACGTAAATAATAATGTACCAACTTGGGTATATAATAATCAATATTATTATTGGACAATGAGTTCGTATAATAGTTCAGATAAAAAGTTATGGTGTGTTAATAGTGGTGGAAGACTAATAAATGATTTTGCTGATCGTTTATATTATATTAGACCTGTAGTAATACTTGAAAAATCTGCACTTGAATAACCTTTATAAAACTGAGAAATCAGTTTTTTTGATATATACTTTAAATTATTATAAATTTAGTGTATAATCTATATAGACAGGTAGGAGAGAGGTTTTATGAATTATATAGGTTCTAAACATTCGATAATTGATTTTATAGAGGAATCTATTATTGATTTTGCTGGTAAGGATAATAAAGTATTCTGTGATATATTTGCGGGTACTGGTGTAGTTGGTAAGAGGTTTAAGATGTTAGGTTTTGATGTTCTTGCTAATGATACTCAGTTTTATAGTTATGTTATAAATAAACATTACTTAGAGAATAATAGCATACCTAGTTTTTCTGGATTAAAATTAATTGGTATAAGTGATCCGTTTATCTATTTAAATAAACTTAATAATTATCATGGATTTATATATAATAATTATACTTTGGAAGGTACCCTTGGTAATAAATATGAAAGGTGCTACTATAGTAGCGAGAATGCAACTAAAATAGATTCTATTAGAGATTGTATAGAGAAGTGGTATAAGAAAGAAGTTATTACTAAGAATGAGTATTATTATTTACTTACCTGTTTACTTGAGGCAGCTGATAAAGTAGCTAATACTGCATCAGTATATGAAGCATTCCTAAAGAGTATGAAGAAGTCTGCCGAGAAAACTATGGAATTAAAACCTATAGATATAGTTATTAATAAAGATAGTAAATGTAAGGTATATATTGAAGACTCAAATGAACTTATTAAAGAGATTAAAGGTGATATACTATACTTAGATCCACCTTATAATTCAAGAAAGTATGCAACTAATTATCATATATTAGAAACTATTGCTTACTCTGATTATCCCGAGATTAGTGGTAAAGCCGGAACTAGAATTGAACAATTTAAATCTAAATATAATAAAAAGAATGAGGTAGCTCGTGAGTTTGAAGATTTAATTAAGAATGCAAAGTTTAAATATATATTCTTAAGTTACAATGATGAAGGTATTATGAGTTTTAAAGAGATAGAAGATATAATGAAAAAATATGGTATTTATAAAAGATATGAGTGTAATCATAAAAGATATAAAGCAAGTAAGAATAAAGAAGTAGAAAAGAAAACTACTATTGAATATTTACATGCGTTAAAGAAGGAGTGTTAGTGTGAACGGAAAAATTTATAGAGATAATAAATATAATAATAAAAAAATAAGAGAAACTAAGAAATGTAAAAAACGTAAATTGGCTTTAGCTTTAGGAATTTTATTTATTGCAGAGGGTTATTTAATTTCACTTAGTGTTGCAAAAGCAGAAAATGAACCAACTAATAATGATGTTCAAGTTTCAACAGTAAGTAATGATGATGCAAATTATACAACACAGAATAATGATATAAGTATAGATAATGAGAATAAAGCTTTAGACCCTTTTAATGTGGGAAGTAGTCCAGATAAAAAGGTTGTTGTTGATTATCTTTTTTCACCAGAAGGACAACTCATTTATAAGTATGCTAAACAATATGGTGTTGATCCTAATATTATGGCTGCTATCGCAATGCAGGAAACAACTCTTAATCATAATGCTTGTATACCTGGTGGTGAATGGTATTCAGGTTATGGAGTTGGTTTAATGCAACTAGAAAGTCCTAGTGGAGAGGCAGTTACTGCATATAACTATGATACTAATGAATGGGATACTGAATATGTTACAATGGATGCTGCATGTGATTTAGAGACAAACATAAAAATAGGTTGTATGATGTTTCAAAACAAATTAAAAGAAAATTATGGCAATGTATTTCTTGCTATTCAGTCACATAACTATGGTCAAGGTATGATAGATATGATGATGGCTAAATTGTATGGTGATAATGCAAAAGCAGTTATGCAAGATTATAGTGATACATCATGGATTACTGAGATAGAAAACATACATAATAATCCTGATATGTATTTACCTGGTTGGGCTGAATCTGCTTATGGTGATGGTAAATATTTAGAGCACGTACTTAGATTTTGCCCTAGTAATAAGGCAATATTTATGATAGATGGAGATAAATATACTGTAGGATTAGATACTTGTGAATTAGAAAATAAAGTTGAATATGGAACTAAAATAACAAGATAATAATTATTAGGTGGGTGGTTTTGTGAATTATAAAGATAATATGATTAAGTTTCAAGATAAACTTTCTATTTATGCATGTCCTGATAGTAAAGCAATTAGACTAAATAAGGAAGAATCTGATTTTAGAACTCCTTTTTTTAGAGATGTTGATAGAATAATTTATTCTCTATCATATACCAGATATTTAGATAAAACACAGGTGTTTTCTAATAATGATAATACTAATATTAGTAAAAGAATAATTCATGTTCAATTAGTAAGTAAGATTGCTAGAACTATAGGTAGAGCTTTAAACTTAAATGAAGATTTGATAGAAGCTGCCGCATTAGGGCATGATTTAGGTCATACACCAATAGGTCATGTAGGAGAAGCAATACTAAATAAGATAAGTCTAGAAAATAATGAAGGATATTTTAATCATAATATTCAGAGTGTAAGAACATTAATGAATATCGAAAATCGAGGATTGGGTAGAAATATAACTGTACAAGTACTAGATGCAATAATGTGTCATAATGGTGAGGTTGCACTTGGAATTTATGAACCTAGAGAAAAAACTGTAGATGAGTTTTTAGAGGAATACATTAATAGTTATAAAGATAAGAATATCATTAAAAAAATGCGACCTATGACTCTTGAAGGGTGTGTAGTTAGAGTTAGTGACTTAATTGGATACTTAGGTAGAGATATTGAAGATGCAATTAGAGTTGGTATCATTGATAAAAAAGATGTGCCAGATACTATTACAAGTATACTTGGTAATAATAACCGTGAGATTGTAAATACTATTGTTATGGATATTATTAAAAATAGTTATAATAAAAACTATATAAAGATATCTGATAATGTTTATAATGCGATTAAAGAACTTAAAGATTTTAATTATAAATATATATATCTTAAAGCTAATACTAAAGAAGATTTAGATATATATGAAGATATGTTTAGATTATTATTTAATACGTATGTAAATGATATAGAGAATAGTAATTTAGATTCTCCAATATTTAAAGTATATCTTAATTATAAAGATGAAATATATAAAGAAAATACATCTAAAAGAATTGTGATAGATTTTATTGCTGGTATGACTGATGATTATTTCAATTTAGAGTATAAAAGAATTATAAATGAAATTTAAGTGAATCTAATTTACACAAACAATATATTTTGTTATAATTGAAAAAATAGGTAGCGTGATATTATGAGAAGAAGAAAACGAAGATTAAGTATATTTAAAATACTTGCATTAATATTATTTTTAGCAAGTTTATTCATGTCATATATTATATATAAAGTTAATTTACTTCCTGATAAGTATTTATATTTAGTACTAGGTGGAATTGCATTCATCAATATATTCTTTGATATATTTCTAATGCGTAAGAAAGCTAGAAAAGGAGTTAGAGGATTCTTTGCTTTTTTAACAATAGTAGTATTAGGAGTTATGGCATTTTTTGCTCATTATATTTTAAATACACTAGGATTCCTTGCAAAAATTGGACCGACTGACTATAAGACAGAGACATATTCAGTAATAGTTGTAAAGGATAGTGAATATAATAAAATAAAAGATATTAAGGATTTAAATGTTGCATATTACTCTAATTCTAAAGGAGCTAAAGATGCAAATAAGAAAGTTCTTAAAAACGTTGATGTTAATTTTAAAGATTATGATGATGCAAATGAGATGGCAAGTAAATTATTAAATAATGAAGAAAAAGTTATTATGTTAGAAGATTCAGTATTATCAATGGTTAATGAAGACGACCCTGAATTTAATAATAAGACAAAAGTAATATATAAATTTGTTATTAAGATTAAATCTAATACTAAGGCAAAAGATGTTAATGTAACAAGAAAACCATTTAATATCTATATAACTGGAATAGATACTTATGGTGAGATTTCGTCAGTATCAAGAAGTGATGTAAATATAGTTGCGACAGTTAACCCTAAAACTAAACAAGTATTACTTACAAGTATTCCAAGAGATTATTATGTCCAGTTACACGGTACAACAGGTATTAAAGATAAATTAACTCATGCTGGAATATATGGAGTTGATATGTCTATCGCAACTATTGAAGATTTGCTTGATATAGAGATTAATTATTATGTAAAAGTTAACTTTACATCATTAATTGATATAGTTAATGCGTTAGGTGGAATTACAGTATATTCTGATTATACATTTACATCAATAGATGGCGTACATTTTACTGAGGGAAATAATAATATGAATGGAGAGCAAGCACTTGCATTTGCACGTGAACGAAAGGCTTTCCAATCAGGAGATATACAACGTGGTAAAGATCAACAAGCAGTAATAGCTGCACTAATCAAAAAAGTCTGTAGTAAGAGTATTATTACTAAATATGATTCATTATTAAATTCTTTAAAAGGAAAATTCCAAACTAATATGAGTTCTAATAAGATTACCTCGTTATTAAAGATGCAATTAAATGATATGTCTACTTGGAATATATCTACATATAACTTAGATGGAGTTAATAGTAATAATTATACATATAGTGGTGGAAATATGAAACTATTTGTATTTGAACCAAAGTTAGGCTCTATTGAACAAGCACATAACCTAATAAATGATGTTATTAATGGAAAGAAGTTAGAGCCAACATATACATATGATGGACCGGCTACTACTGCAACTAATAATTATAGTTCTAAAGAAGAGACTGAAACAAAAGAAGAAAAGAAAGAAGAGACCAATACTACTAAAGAAGAAATAAAACAAAAGAAGGATATTAAAGATTATATGTATCCAGCTTGTAAGAATCAGGAAGATGGTATGTGTTTAATAGAAACAGATGATGTTGATGTAGAAGAGCCTATTTGTACAGGAGACCCAGAAAAAGATGAAGATGGAATAGAGACTTGTAGTGTAGATTTAACATGTCCTAAAGATTATAAAATGAATAATGGCAAATGTACTAAAGCAAATTATGAGAAGAAACCTGTGTGTGAAACTAATTATCATTATGAAAAATTAGGCATGGTATGTTGTCCTGATAATTATAGCTATGATGCATCTATAAAGGCTTGTGTAGCAGAATAATACACAAGTTTTTATTATAATTATTGAATAATTAGTTGAAAATATACATATAATATTATTATAGATGTAGTGATTTTATACAAAAATACTTGAAAATTTATATAAAATATGTTATTATTAGATTGAAAGGAGATGGCATTATGGCAAGTTTAACTGCTCCTATAAATGTACAAGTAGATGCTAAAGATAAAGAAAAAGCAACAGAAATACTACAAAGATTAGGAGTTACCATGAGTGGTTTAATTAATATGACCATAAAACAAGTAATTATGAGAGGTGGTATTCCTTTTGAAGTTAGAGAACCACAAATGAGTAATGATATGAAAACAGCATTAGAAGAACTTGATTATATTGAGACACATCTAGAAGAATATAAAAAGAATAACAAGTGGGAAGAACTTAAAAAGGAACTTATGTAATATGGCTAAATATGAAGTTATTTATTCTAATCAATTTAAGAAAAGTTTAAAGAAAATGCTAAAGCAGGGAAAAGATTTAAGTAAGCTTGATTTAGTTATAGAAAAATTGGCAATAAAAGAGCAATTAGAAATAAAGAATAGAGATCATGCATTATATGATGACAAAAAATATAAAGGATGTCGTGATTGTCATATTGAACCTGATTGGATATTAATATATAAATATTTGGATAATGAACTAATTTTATTATTAGTTAATACTGGTAGTCATAGTGATGTATTTTAGAATTATTATGTGTTATTAAAGCTTGTGTAACAGATTAATACACAAGTTTTTTGATGCATAAAAAAGTTTTGTTCATAAAATATATTGAGGTGGTGTTATGTCGTTGTTTAAGGGTTCGGGTGTTGCACTTGTTACGCCTTTTTATAATGATAAGATTGATTATGAATCGATGTATAGGTTAATTGATTATGTTATTGATAATGGAACGGATGCTATTATCGTATGTGGAACTACAGGAGAAGCTTCGACGTTATCTTATGATGAACAGATTGAATGTATTAAGAAGTGTGTTGAGTATGTAGATGGTAGGGTGTGTGTTATTGCGGGAACTGGTTCTAATTGTACTAAGAGTGCGGTTAAACTGTCACAAACTGCAGAAAGTATTGGGGTAGATGGATTACTAGTTGTTACTCCTTACTATAATAAATGTACACAAAATGGTTTGAAGGAGCATTATAAAATGATTAGTGATAATGTATCTATACCAATTCTTATGTATAATGTACCAAGTAGAACTGGTGTAAATATAGAACCTGATACTGCAATAGATATTGTAAAGAATAATAAGAATGTAGTAGGTATTAAAGAGGCTAGTGGTAATATATCTCAGGTAGCTAAACTTGCTTATTTAAAGAGTGAGTATAATATAGATATGGATATTTATTCTGGTAATGATGATCAAGTATTACCTATATTATCATTAGGTGGAGTTGGCGTGATATCTGTGAATGCTAATGTAATTCCCAAAGATATGCACAATTTAGTTTATTCATATTTAAGTGGTGATTATAAGAAGAGTAGTTTATTAAATGAAAAGGCAATTTTATATAGTAAAGTATTATTTAGTGAGGTTAATCCAATACCAGTAAAACGCGCTTTATATGAACTTGGACTTATTAAAAGTGATTCAGTTAGACTCCCATTAACTAAGATGGAAGATAAAAAAGTTAAGGAATTAAAAAAAGTGTTAAAAAAGTAGTTTTTTCAAATTGACATTATAAAATAATTGTGATATTATATGAACCGTCAGCCGAAAAAGGCGAAGGGGGAATATAATATATGTTTAACAAAATAAAGTATCTATTACTAGTGTTTGTAATAGGAATTGTATCAATAATTGGTACAAGTGGAGTAAATGCACTTCCAAATAGTATTGATGGTATTACTAAGGAAAGTGTAATTAGTTATGATGGAGGAATTGAGCTTTATCATAAAGTGTATGGAAACGGAGTAGTTTTCTGTACAACTTTTAACATTGATGGTGTTGGAACAAGCTGTAAATTAAGTAGTGAACAATGGAGTTATGCAGGTGCGGCTGGAGTTGCTGCAATAATTGATAAGTATAATGCATCACCTAGTACACAAAATTATTATTATGCAGAACTTGCTATTAATAAATTCTTATATGATTATGAAACTCACGATGAAGTTAATAATATAAGAGTTGTTGATTCAATTCAATCTTATTATGATGCAGCTGTTAACGCTTATAATGCGGCTAAGAAGGATTATAGTGTTAGTTTAAGTACAGACGAGTTAACTTTTACTTTAAATGGAGATAATTATATTTCTAATAAAGTAACTGTATCTGGTAGTGATGAATACAGTATAAGTGTTAGTGGTGCGGAAGGTGCTACATATGAACAAAATGGAAATGAGTTCTATGTTAAAGTGCCAAATACATCTGTTAAGACTGATGAAACTACTACTGTTAATGTTAAGGTAAGTACAAATAAAAGTATGAGTATTGCCAAAAAATATGATTGTGGTAGCGGTAATCAGGCTAGTACAATAAATGAAGTTGAAAAGTCAGATAAGACTAGTGATAAAAGTATTAGTGGAAATATTACTAAGAAAATAACTAAGTTAAAAATTAGTAAACAAGATTTAACAAATAAAAAAGAGCTTCCAGGAGCGACTTTAGTACTTAAAAATTCAAATGGTGATGAAGTTGATAAGTGGGTATCTGGTGATGAAGCTCATTATATTGAAGGTTTAGAGCCAGGAAAATATTCTTTAACTGAGATTATTGCTCCAGATGGTTATAAATTAACTGAAGAAGTTATTGAATTTGAGTTAAAGGCTGATGGAAAAGTTACTGAAGTTACTATGTATAATACTTTAAAAGATAAGTATAAAGTTAAAATTAGTAAACAAGATATTACAACTAAGACTGAATTACCAGGAGCAACTTTAGTACTTAAAAATTCTAAAGGTGAAGAGATTGATAGATGGGTATCAGGTAATGAGCCTCATTATCTTGAACTTGACAAAGGTGAATATACTTTAATCGAAATTCAAGCACCTTCAGGATATGATTTAAGTTATGAAGTTATTAAATTTAGTGTTGGTGATTCTGGTGAAGTTGAAACATCAGTTGTAATGTATAATTCAAAAACTCCAGATACAGCCGGAAAGAATATTACAATGTTTGTTGTAATTACTCTTATTGGTGCTGTTGGTGCAGGATTATCAATTTATAAATTAAAACATCAAAAATAATTAAGTAGATCCTTGTGATCTGCTTTTTATTAATTTGCTTTTTTTCTATATTTGTGGTAGTATAAACACCAATTGAAGAGGGGGATGAGTATGAATTCTTTATGTTTATATAATGGTAAAGTATATAATAAAATATATAGTTTTAAATATAATGATATTGATTTCATTATCTGTAAAGAGAATAATAAATATTTTTACTTTAAACATGATATAGTTAATGATAAAGATATTTATACTCCATATGATAGATGGCTTAAGGTATTTGAACTTAATGATGAGGGAAAATCTAAAATAGATAGTTTCATTGATTCTTTAAATGAAAAAAAGATTGAAAATGATAATGAAATAAAAAAACTTGTTGATATCTTTATTTATAGTAAGAAAAAGACTAAGAAAAAGATAAAGATATTTAATAAGTACTTTATATTGTTATTTATATCGTTATCTGCTCTTATTTTTGGTGGCGTTACATTATTTAACTGGTATAGTGAAGGTGAAGATGTTCATCATTTAATGAATAATGTTCTTAAGAATACAAAAATAGAAGAAAATATTGCTTTTAGCGCTACTGAAATTCCAGAAGTAACAGGTGAAGCTGCAGAAAATCATAAATATGGTGAAGATTATTGGAATTATATGAAAACAACTATGATTAGTGTTGATTTTGATGAATTAAAAAATATTAATCCTGATACTAAGGGATGGATTTATGTAAATAATACTAATGTTAATTATCCGTTTGTACAAGGCGGAGATAATGAATTTTATTTAAACCATTCTTATGATAAATCATATAATATAGCCGGCTGGTTATTTGCTGACTATAAATCTAATTTTGATAATTTCTTAAAAAATACTGTTATATATGGGCATGGACGTGTTGATCAAGTTATGTTTGGTAGCTTAGAGAGGGTATTAGATGAATCTTGGTATACAAATAAAGAAAATCAGATTATTAAGTTATCAACACCGGAGAAAAATACATTGTGGCAAATAGTATCTATTTATACAATTCCATCAGAGTCATATTATCTTACTCATACTTTTGAAAATGATGAATCTTATCAGAAGTTTATTGATACAATGTTATCACGTAGTATATATGACTTTGGAATAAATGTTGCTACAAAAGATAGATTACTTACACTTTCTACTTGTCTAGATTTTAATGGTAATAGAATAGTTATTCAAGCAAAATTAATAAAGGAACAAAATAGATAGTTCCTTTTTTTCTATGTTTATAGTATACTTAAAAAGTAGGAGAAGTGTATGATAAGAAGTAACAAAAAATTAATTATTATAATTTCTATACTATTGTTTGTATTGATTACTATATTGTTAGTTATACTTTTATATAACAAAATAAAGTCTGATAAAATTAAATTAGCTGAAAAAAGAAAAGAAATATATGAAAATGCAGTTAGTTATTGTAACTCTTTGTATAATGATGATTTAATAAAAGATAATGTAACTATAAAAGAGTTAGATGCTTGTTTAGATAAAATAAAATTAGTATATAATAAGGATAGTGTACTAGATATAAAAAATAATTTATATAGGGCAAAAGAATATATCAATTTAAACAATAAAATAAACACTTATTATAAAGATAATATAGTTTTATCTTCTATTAAAGAAGAAGATATTAATAAAATTATTGAAGAAAATAATAAATTAGATGAGAAGTATAAAGAAATAATGCAAAATAGAATTAATGAATTAAAAAGTGAGTATGATAACATTAATAATGCACATAATAGTGTTTACAACTTGTTTAGTGATTATGATAATAACGTAGTGATTGATAGTGTGAATAAGAATATTTATAATGAAGTAAAAGCATTAGTTGATTCATTAAAACAAGAAGATATTAAGAACAAATTAAATGAAAAGCTTAGTATTGTTTTAACTAAAGTTGAAGAAAAAGAAGCAATTTCAAGAGAAAAGGAAAGAATAAGACTAGAACAGTTAAGGCTTGAAAGAGAAAGAAGGGCTCAAGAAGAAGCCGAAAGACAGAGACAGATAAACGAGGCTTGGGTTAAATTGAATGTTCCCTACATAAGTCAAAATAGAAACGGTGTATTAAATGGATGTGAAGCTACATCAATGCTTATGGCGTTACAGTATAAAGGATATTTAAGTGGTATGGATTTATATACGTATGCTTCTAATATGCCAAAAAGTGATAATCCTAATATAGGTTTTTATTTAGACATATTTGGTAAAGAACCAAAGGATATCGCTCATTGGATTGCTCCTAATCCACTAGTTGAATATGGAATATCATCATCTGGTAATGGAAATATTTCTAATATAAGTGGTGCAAGTATAGATGATATTGCAAGTGAGATTGTTAATGGTAATCCAGTAATTATATATTTAACATATGCCTATAACAGTCCAGTTAATTGGTCTAATGGTGTTCCAAGAAATTTACACGTTCAATTAATTGTAGGTTATAATAAGATTACAGGAGATTTTATTATATATGATCCATGGACGAGAACTTCGGGACAATATGAATTTACTCTATCTAAAAGTAAGGTTAGTAATTTGTATTCATCAGTTGGTTCGATGGCAATAGTAGTTAGATGATTATGGCTAAAATGGAATTGACTCCGGACTAGCCAAGATTTTTATTGATTAATAATAAAAGAAGACTAATATAGCCTTCTTATTTGTTTGCAATAATATAGTTATTATCTATATAATCTATTAATACTTTAGAATTTGGTTTTATTTCATCTTTGATAATAGAGTTTGCAATTAATGATTCAATGTTTTTACTTAAATATCTTTTTAAAGGTCGTGCTCCATATATAGGATTATAGGCATTATCTATAATTGTATTTTTGCAATTATCAGTAAGTTCAATAACGATATGTTTATTAATAAGTCTTTTATTAATATCTAATATTTGATTATCAAGAATCTTATATAGAATATCTTTATTAAGAGGATTAAATGTAATAATCTCATCTATTCTATTTAAGAATTCTGGTTTAAATGTACTATGTAATTCAGTATCAATAAGTTTTTTAGAATTTTCATTGTTATCAAGAATATACTCACTACCAATATTAGATGTCATAATTATTATTGTGTTTTTAAAATCAACTGTTCTACCCTGTGAATCAGTGATACGACCATCATCAAGTATTTGAAGTAAAACATTAAATATGTCTTTATGTGCTTTTTCTATTTCATCAAATAGAATAATACTATAAGGATTTCTTCTAACTGCTTCAGTTAATTGTCCACCTTCATCATATCCAACATATCCTGGAGGGGCACCAATTAATCTAGCAACCGAATGAGATTCCATATACTCACTCATATCAATTCTAACCATGTGTCTTTCATCATCAAATAACTCTTCTGCTAAACTTTTAGCAACTTCAGTTTTACCTACACCAGTAGGACCTAAGAAGATAAATGAACCAATTGGTCTATTTGGATCTTTAATGCCTGCTCGTGATCTAATTATAGCTTCACTTACAGTATGTAATGCATCACTTTGTCCTTTAACTCTTCTCTCTAAATTCTTTTCTAGATTAATTAGTTTTTCTCTTTCGCCACCAACAAGTTTACTAATAGGAATAGAAGTCCATTTAGATATTATTTTAGCAATATCTTCATCATCAACAACATCACTAAGAATTGTATTTTTGCTCTTTTCTCTCAATTCTTCTAATTCTTTATTTAACTTAGGTAAAGTACCGTGACGAAGTATTGCAGCTTTTTCAAGCTCGTACTCATCTTCTGCACGCTCTAAATCTAAAGTAGCTTTTTCTATTTCTTCTTTCTTTTTATTAATTAATGTATTAATATTCTTTTCTTCTTGCCAGTCATTTTTTAACTTAGTCTCTTTTTCTTTAAGTTCCTCCAGCTTAGTATTTATATCAGTAATTCTCGATTTAGATATATCATCTTTTTCTTTCTTTAAGGCTTCCTTTTCAATTTCAAGTTGCATAATTTGTCTTGTTAAAGTATCAATCTCAGTAGGAACTGACTCCATCTGTACTTTAATAGTTGCACATGCCTCATCTACTAAGTCTATAGCCTTATCAGGTAAGAATCTATCTGTTATATATCTATTAGATAGTGTAGCAGCAGCAACCAATGCTTTATCCTTAATAGTTACTTTATGATATACTTCAAATCTTGATTTTAAACCTCTAAGTATTGTAATAGTATCCATTACTGTTGGTTCTTTAACCATTACTTTTTGAAATCTTCTCTCTAGTGCTCCATCTTTTTCAATATACTTACGGTACTCATTTAAAGTAGTCGCACCAATACATAATATCTCGCCTCGAGCAAGCATTGGTTTTAAAAGATTACCTGCATCCATTGCACCTTCTGCTCCTGCTCCAACTATCATATGTATCTCATCGATAAAAAGAATGATATCGCCATTAGATTCTTTAATTTCTTTTAAAACGGCTTTTAGTCTTTCCTCAAATTCACCACGAAACTTCGCCCCAGCAATTAATGCACCTAAATCTAATTCCCAAACTGTTTTATTCTTTAAACTATTTGGTACATCTCCCTTAACTATTCTTTGTGCAAGTCCTTCTATAATTGCAGTCTTACCTACACCGGGTTCACCAATTAATACAGGATTATTCTTAGTCTTACGCGATAGTATTCGAGTAACATTACGTATTTCTTCGTCCCTGCCTATTACAGGATCAGTCTTATTATCCTTAACTGCCTTAACTATATCTCTACCATATTTCTCTAAAGCATTTTCAAGATTCTCTTGATAAGGATTATTCATATTCATAATTATCCCCTCCTTATATAACATTATACTCCTTTTTTAGCACTTGTCAAGAGAGAGTGCTAAAAAATTAAAAAGAATGTTGTTGATAAAAAATAGTATTTGGTATAAAATGGATGTGGTTGGTGATATTATGGTTGTATTAATTACGGGTGCATCTAAAGGAATAGGTGCGGAGGTTGCAATAAAATATGCAGAAAATAAATATGATGTAGTTATTAATTATTATAGTGATGACGATAGTGCATATAATGTTAAGAAGAAAGTAGAAGAGTTAGGAACAAGATGTTTACTTGAAAAATGTGATGTATCAAAAGAAGAAGAAGTAAAGAATATGGTTAGTGATATTATTAATAAATTTGGTAGTATTGATGTACTTGTTAATAATGCTGGAATTGCTATTGATACTCTTCCTTTTGAGAAAAATATTGATGATTTTAAGAGAGTATTAGATGTTAATTTAATAGGTACTTATTTAGTAACAAAGTATGTTGCTAAATATATGAAAAAAGGTAGTATTATTAATGTTGCATCTAATACTGCCTTAAATTGCTATTATCCATACAGTCTAGATTATGATGCATCTAAAGCAGGTGTTATATCTTTAACGCATAATCTTGCAACTACCCTAAGTCCTAATATTCGTGTTAATGCAGTATGTCCTGGTTGGGTTAATACAGATATGAATAAAGAGTTAGATGATGATTACATAAAAGAAGAGTGTAAAAATATTATGTTAGGTAGATTTGCAAGTGTACGCGAGGTTGCAAATGTAATATATTTTTTATCTAGTGATGATGCAAGTTATATAAATAATAGTATTATTCGAGTTGATGGAGGCACTAATGGAAGCATTTGATTTAGTAACAAAGTATGAGTTAGAATTAAAAGGTGAATTTGATAAAGTAGATAGACTATGTGAATATAATAGCTTAAAGGTACTTAATGCTTTTAATAAATATAAGGTTTCAGAATCTGATTTAAATGGTACTACTGGATATGGTTATGATGATGCTGGTAGAGATAAAATAGAAAGTATTTTTAGTTACGTATTAGGTGGAGAAGATAGTCTAGTTAGGTCGCAAATTATATCAGGAACTCATGCAATATCTACTGCTTTATTTGGAATACTAAGGCCAGACGATACTATTTTATCTATAAGTGGTAAACCTTATGATACTTTAGAAGAAGTAATAGGTATTAAAGATAATTCTAGTTCCTTAAAATCATTTGGTATAAATTATAAACAAATAGATTTAGTAGATAGTGATTTTGCTTACGATAAGATTGAAAAGTTTTTAAATAAGAATAAAGTAAAAGTAGTATATATTCAAAGATCGCGTGGATATAGTTTAAGAAAAAGTGTTGATATTAAAAAAATAGAAAAGATAGTTAAGTTAGTAAAAAGTATTAATAAAGATATAATTATAATGGTTGATAATTGTTACTGTGAATTTGTAGAGAAGATTACACCACTTGAAGTAGGTGCAGATATAATAATAGGTTCATTAATTAAAAACTTAGGTGGAGGTATCGCGCCTAATGGTGGATACATCTGTGGTAAGAAAAAACTAATTCATCTTTGTAGTGAAAGATTAAATGTAGCGGGAGAAGCAAAGCTAGTAGGTCCTTCATTAAATATGAATAAACTATTTTTACAAGGTTTATATATGGCACCAAGTGTAGTTTCATCTGCAGTAAAAACAGCTATTTTAACTAGTAAAGTGATGGAAGAACTTGGGTTTGAAGTATCACCTAAATATAATGATACTAGAGTCGATATTGTAGAAAGTATAATATTTAATAATAAAGAAAAATTGATTAAATACTGTCAAGGTATTCAAAGTGCGTCAGCAATTGATTCGCATGTTGCGCCAGTTCCATATGAAATGCCCGGGTATAGTGATGAAATAATTATGGCTTCAGGCTCGTTTATTCAAGGAAGTTCAATAGAAATATCTTGTGATGGACCGGTTAAAGAACCTTATATTGCTTATCAACAAGGAGGTCTCACATATCAATATGGAAAGATTGCGCTTATTAAAGCAATAAAAAATATTTTAAAAAGTTAGAAAATACACTTGCTAACTTTTTTTAAGTATGTTATAATCTAGATAAAGATTGAGAGGTAATATTATGAAGAAATTTTTGCTTATGATTATAACAGTTATAACAGGAACATTTTTTTGTTTAGTTAATTTTGTAAAAGCAGTGGATGTTTTTCCAACTAAAATTAAGCCTACATTGGACCCAAGCGATAATTCTAACTTGTTTGGGAGAAATGAAGGTTATGGTTGGAATATATATAAAAAAGCATATGCAGGTATAGATAGTGATAATTCAGGAAAAGCATTTTGTACTTCTTTTCATAAAGATGCTCCTTATCCAGGTATGACGTGTACAGCTATAAATTGGAGTACAAATGCAGCTAATGAAAAAAATGTAGCTGCTGCAGTAGGACAAATAATTTATGAGGCAAGAGTTGATAAAAAAATTGGCTCAATGGACTGGAAGAATTATTATTATGCTGAGATGGCTATAAATAGATTTTTATCTGGAGGTATTGGTAAGGGATATGGAACTACATATAATACAATAGATGTCCCATCAAGTATTAGTGGAAATGTTGATTTTAAAAAATATGTAAATGCTGCAAATTATGCGTTTGAAAACTATGGAGTAAATAAAATAGATATAACTAATGCTAATTATGATGAGGCAACTGGTGTTGCAACTGCAAAGGTTACTTGTACAGATAAAGCTGGAAGCAAGACAGAATGCGATTTAACTAGTAAAAATGTTGTTGTAAAAATTGATGGAAACACACAACCTGAAATTACTGTAGAGGCTACTGAACAAAATGATAAAACCGTTATACTAACTACTAGTAAGATTGAGAATAGTAATAATGGACAGATAAGCATTCAATTTGAAGCAACTAATAAAAGATGTTGGAAAATTGCTCAGGAGTATGAATGTGGCTTTTATCAATCATTAACACCAAATTTATTAAAAGATGAATGTAAAGAGGTTAAAGCAAAATCTCCAGTAGTAGGAAATCTAATATTGAAAGTGTTTAAAAAAGACGCTGATGATGAAAACGTATTTATAAATGGCGCATCTATTCGTATAACTTATCAAGCAAACGAGCAAGAGCAACCTGTAAATTTAATTAGTGAAAACGATGGATATATAGAACTTGTTGATGGGAAATTTGAATCATCTGTTGCAGAACCTGGAATATATTGTGCAGAAGAGGTTAAATCTCCTATTGGATACAAATTGAATTCAGAAAAGAAATGTGTAACAATTAGTAGAGAAAATCCAAATGATAACACAATAATTATAACTAATAAAAAGGATGAGAGGCCTTTAACTATTAATAAAGTAGATGAGAATAATGACCCTGTTATTGGAGCTGAAATCGAAGTTAGTGACTTAAATTGTATACTTTCTTTAGATGATGAAAATGCTGATTCGTCAGAATGTGTTATAGAAAAATTTGTCACTGATGGTCAACCAAAAATAATTGAGGGATTAGCCGTTGGAAATAAATATAAAGTTTCAGAAACAAAAAGGCCAGATGGCTTTGCAGATGGAATATGGTCTGTTGATATTACTATAGATGCTGATGATAGCAAAAATGTTGTAACACTTACAAATATTCATTCTTTAATTAAAGTGAGTAAACAAAGCATTACATCAACACAAGAATTACCAGGTGCAAAATTAGTTATAACTGATTCACAAGGTAACGAAATAAAGTCTTGGACATCAACTGAAGAGCCTCAAGAAATTATTGGATTACACGATGGAGATTATACATTAACTGAATTTACTGCTCCACAAGGATATACTATTGCTGAAAAAGTTAATTTTACTATAGAAAATGGAGTGGTTAAAGGTGATGATGATAACATCGTAGTAATGCGCGATTCAACAATTGTTGATGTTCCTAATACATTTAGTATAAGAAGTATTCTTATTGTTATATCTGGATTTGCAATAATTGGTCTTGTTATTTTTACAATATTCTATGAATTAAAAAGAAGAAAAGAATAATTGTAATTAAATATGTATAAAAATATATTTTGTTAGTATTTACAGCCTAAGTAGATGAAAATCTACTTTTTTACTTTAATTATACAATATTTTTAAAAAAAAGTAAGGGCTATCTTTATTGCCAATAATATTTTATAATGTAATCAAGGTAGTGATTTTATGGCATCAAATTATCAAAAAATGTTTGAAAAAGATTATGAAGAACTAGTGAATAAAAATAAAGAATTAGAAAAAGAAAATAAATACTTATCATTGGAAAAATCTATTGCTGAAGATGAACAAAGAAGATTGCAAAAAATAGTTGATAAAAAAAATAAAGAAGAACAAAAATTAAAAGATATTATAAAACAATTAGAAGAGGAAATTAAAAATTTAAAAAAGGAAAAAGATAGATTAAAAGCAAAAGCAAATTTAGATGGTACTAATGCTGGTATTCCAACAAGCCAAACTCCTATAGGAAAGAAAAAAGTTATTCCAAATTTTGCTAAAAATACAGGTGGTAAAATTGGCAGAAAAGAAGGACATAAGAAGGATAAATTAGAAAAATTAGATGATGATAAGATTAATGAAGTTGTTGAACATAGAATGAAATCTTGTCCAAAGTGTAATAATAAAGATTTGATTGAAACAGGAAAAATAATAAGTAAAGATGTTATTGATTATAAAATAATAACATATAATACTAGACATAATTATATTGAATACAAGTGTAACTGTTGCGGAAAGATAGTACATGAATTAATACCAAATCACTTAAAAGAAGAATGTCAATATGGTAGTACTGTAAAAAGCTTAGTTCTAACTTTAACCAATATAGGTAACGTACCATTTAATAAAACAAGAAGAATACTATCTGGGTTATCAATGGAGGATATAAATCCGTGTGAGGGATATCTAGCAAAATTACAAAAAACATCAAGTAAAATGTTAGATGGTTTTATAAAAGAACTTCATAATTACATAGTTAATTCAAATATAGTATATTGGGATGATACTGTTATATACATAAGTAAAAAGCAATGCTGTATGAGATATTATGGAAATGATAATGTATGTCTATTTAAAGCTCATGAAAAAAAGAATAAAGAAGGCTTGGATAAAGACAATATATTAAGGCTTCTATCTAGTAATACAGTTGTTGAGCATGATCATAATAAAGTAAACTACAATCCAGAATATAGTTATATAAATGCTGAATGCTGTCAGCATCTTTTAAGGGACTTAAAAAAAGTTGAAATAAATATTCCAAATAGAACATGGTGTAAAGATGTAATAGAACTATTTCAATCATTTGATCACAAACGAAAGGAGTTAATATCTAGCGGAATAGATAGTTTTACAAGTGAAGAAATAAATAGTTTTATATTAAAGTTAGATGACTATTTATTAAAAGGTCTTGAAGAAAACAATAATGATTCAAAACCTTATTATGCCAGCAAAGAATTAACCCTTATTTATCGTATAATGGAATATAGAGATAACTATATATATTGGATATTAGATTTTGATTTACCTTTTACAAATAACTTAAGTGAAAGAAATCTAAGAGGTGTAAAATCAAAAATGAAAGTATCTGGTCAATTTCAAAATATTGATAGAGCTATAGATTATGCTAATATAAGAAGCTATATAGAAACCTGCAGATTATATGGTAAAAATGAGTATGATTGCTTAAACAGATTAGTGATGGGTAATCCATATACATTTGCTGAATTATTGAATGAAAAAAACAAGTGAAAAATCACTTGCTCTTTCGCATGTCTGTAAATACTAACTATATTTTAATGAAATAGAAAAAAAGTTAGAAAATGTACTTGCTAACTTTTTTTATTTATGTTATAATTTATGTAATGATTGAGAGGTAATGGTATGAGAAAGAGAATGTGTGTGATTATTCTAATTGTTTTTGTGGCTCTAATTGCAATGATAGATAAAGTTAATGCAGTTGGTTATCCAAGTAGTATTAAGCCAAATATTAATAAAAAGAATCTTTTAGGCGAAAAAGAAGGATGGAGATTATATAGGAAAACATATAGTTCCAATGAGAAAGATAAAATATTCTGTACGAATTTTAGAAAAACTGTTCCTCAAAATGGTTCAACATGTACACCTAGTCTTAAGTGGAGTAATGATGAAACGACAAATAAAAGAGTTGCAGCAATGATAGGTGCAGTTATTGCATCGGTAAAAGATGCTAGTGGTAATATTAGTTGGGACAATTATTACTATGCAGAACTTGCTATTAATTCATTGTTATACGAAGGTTATACAAGCGGTGCCGGTTATGGTGCTAAGACTAATAACTTAAATAATTTGCCTGTTAATAATGGTGCGTTTAAAAAGAATGTGTATAATAAGTTGTTGGCTGTAGGAAAGTATGCATACAACAATTTTGGCAAAACTACTGTAACAATTTCAAATTTATCATATCAAGATGGCGTTGCAAGTGCTACAGTAACTTGTGCTGATTATGCTGGTAAAAAAATTAATTGTCATTTAACTAAGAATGAAGTTTCATATACCGTGAATGGTACAGAAAGTACTGCAGAGGCATCTACTCAAATAGGAGCAGATAAAACCGTAACTTTATCTGCAACTATTCCTGATGGATCAAATTATACATTTAATGTAACTGATAAACAATGTATGAATAGTGCACAAAATTATTCGTGTGGTGAAAATTATCAAAGTGTTACCCCTTATGATTTAGAACCTGCATGTTATACAAAAGATGCGACAGCTTCAAATAGCGGATACAAATTAGAAGTTCATAAGGTGGATGCAAGTGATAATACAAAATATTTAAATGGTGCAACTGTAAATATTACAAAAGATGGTGCTGAATTTGCTAAAAATAAATTACTTATTGATGGAAAATTTGATTTTTATGGTGTAGAACCTGGAGAATACTGTGTAACAGAAGTAAAAGCTCCAGAGGGATATAAATTAAATAGTGAAAATTCATGCGTTACTATTGATGAAAATAATCAATCAGGAACTATTACACTCATGGATGAAGCTGCTAGTAATAATTTAACAATAAATAAGGTAGATGAAGCAGGAAATCCAGTTGCAGGCGCTGAGATTGAGATTATTGATTTAAGTTGTACCTATTCGTTGATTGATACAACTGATGATTTATCATCTTGTGTTGTTGACACATTTACTACTGAAACTACCGCGAAGGTAATTGAAGGATTAGCAGTTGGAAAAAAATATAGAGTCACTGAGACAAAAATGCCTGCAGGATATGTTGGTGGAATTATTTCAGTAGAAATAACAATTTCTGAAGATAATTCAAAAAATATTATTACATTAACAAATACACATTCATCTATTTATGTTAGTAAGCAAAGTATAACTTCTTCAAAGGAGTTACCTGGAGCTAAACTTATTATTACAGATGCTCAAGGAAATGAAGTTGCTAATTGGACATCAACTGATAAGTCTCAAGAAATACAAGGATTATCTGACGGGGATTATACATTAACAGAACTTACTGCTCCGCAGGGATATACTTTAGCAGAATCAATTAACTTTACTATTCAGGATGGTAAATTAAAAAATGACGAAGATAATACATTAGTTATGAAGGATGCAACTAATGTAGAAGTTCCTGATACATTCGATATACAAAATATAATTGCTATGATTGCTGGGTTAGTATTAGTAGGCCTTGGTACTGGTGTATTATTCTATGAAACGAAGAAGAAAAAAGCCTAGAACTAGTACAGTTCTTCTTTTTTCTTTAATATTGTTTATATTTGGATTGTTCTTAATTAGTTATAATTATTTTGTTACTAAGAAAGAAAAAATATATTCATCAATGAATCTTTTGTTATATGAAGATGAAATGCCAAAAAATATTGAAACTGAAAAAGAAGAGCCTGAACCTAGCGTGCCTGATGATCCTGTGCCTGAAAGACTTGCTGATATTGGCGAAGAGGATAAAAGTATAACATATAATTATATAGGTATATTAGAAATAAGTAAATTAGGTATTAAAAAAGGATTTCTAAATTTAGAATCACCATATAATAATGTTAACAAAAATGTAACGTTAATTGAATATTCTACTATGCCCGATGTTGAAAATGGTAATTTAATTCTTGCTGCTCATTCTGGCAATTGTTGGGTTTGCTATTTTGATAAATTATATATGTTATCTGTAGGTGATAAAGCTGCGGTTACTTATAATGGATATAAGTATACATATGAACTTAAAAATATATATAATGTTCCTAAAACTGGAACAGTTGAAGTTAGACGAGATCCATCTAAGACAGTGCTGACTCTTATAACGTGTACTCGTGGTAGTGATACCGAGCAAACTGTATATATATTTGAACTCGCTAAAAAAGAGAAAAAATAGGAAGGTGATATAATGGCAGATTTATCGATAGTTGAAAAAATTAAACTATTATTTAATACTGCCATTTCAACTCCGTTTTTTATTATATATGCTATAGTAGGAATACTACTTATTATATTTATGATAATTGATATAAGAAAGCATAAAAAGTTTAGTAAATTTATATATATTTTTACTGGAATATTTTTAATTACTTTCTTCCTTATTAAGTATTTTAATATTATAATAAAGGTAATTGATTCATTTATTGAAATAATAATGAAAGCTTTATATTTTCCTAATTTAGGAATATATGTAGTTATGTTGATAATTACTAATGTAACGTTTGTATACAGCATGATTAACAGAAAAGTATATAAGAGTAATAAAATAATTTCGGGTATTATAAATGTACTAATAGATTTTATATTTATATTAATAATAGGTATAATCTCTAGTGAGAAGATTGATATAACGAGTGAGGTTAAATTATATTCTGATACTACCATATTAACCCTGTTACAAATATCTATGGCACTTTTTGCTTCACAGTACTTATTACTAGGATTATCTATAGCAAGTCATAAATTTAAAAAGTATGACAAAAATTATAATAAATTAGAAATATCTAATAACGAGAATGTAAATACATTTTCTAGTAAGAATATAAGAATTGTTAAAATATTAGATTTTGGTGATAGAAATGATTAGTGAAGATAATTATTATAAGAAAGTTGGTGGTTTATTATTAACAGATTATCAATTAGATATTCTTAATAAAAATGGTATTGATTTAAATAAGTTTACTAGCAATCATGAACTTATATACTATTTAGAAAGTATACTTAATACTAATTTTAATGAAGAATTAGAAAATGTTTCTGAGGAATTATCGGAAATGTATTACTATAATAATGTAAATAAATAATGAGAAAGGATGTTTATTATATGAAAAATGGAAAAGTTAAAGTAAAAACAAAAAAGAAAGGAAGTCTTACTCCTGTTATTATTTCAATTGTTTCTCTTAGTGCATTTATAATGATGTTATCTGTTGGTATCGCTCCAGAACTGATGGGAGATTCTGTAACTAGCAAAAATGGGTATACAATAGTTTATGATGCAAATGGAGGACAAGGTACAATGGGAATCCAGAAAATTGCAGTAGGAAAGCAAGCACCGCTAAAAGGAAATAAATTTAAATTAGATGGATTTGAATTTAATGGTTGGCGTGTAAAAAGAAGCGATAATAAATGGTTGTGTTATACGGATGTGAATAAAGTATATAATGATTGGACAGATATGAGTTATTGTAATAATTATGGTTATTCATTATTTGGAGATGAAGTTTATGTTAAAGATATTGTCCAAGCAGGTGATACAATAACTTTATATGCTGATTGGATAAAATCTAATTAATTTCTTGCAATTAATACTAATATTTATTATAATAGGTTGCTAGAAGGAGGATTTATGGAGTTTAAAGAAAGTAAAACTTATAAGAATTTAGAGACTGCATTTGCTGGGGAAAGTATGGCTAGGAATAAGTATACATATTATGCAAGTAAAGCCAAAAAAGATGGTTATGAGCAAATTGCCGCAATATTCTTAGAAACTGCTGAAAATGAAAAAGAACATGCGAAGATGTGGTTTAAAGAATTAAATGGTGGTTCTATTCCTGATACAGCTGACAATTTATTTGCTGCGGCTGAAGGTGAAAACTATGAGTGGACAGATATGTACGATAGTTTTGCTAAAATTGCTAAAGAAGAAGGATATGATAGAATAGCTAAACTATTTGAAGGCGTAGCTGCTATTGAAAAAGAGCATGAAGCAAGATATAGAAAGTTACTTGAGAATGTAAAGGGTGATTTAGTGTTTTCACGTGATGGAGATGCTATATGGCAGTGTCGTAATTGTGGACATATTGTAATTGGGACGTCTGCTCCAAAAGTATGCCCGGTATGTAATCATCCACAATCGTACTTTGAAATTAAGAAAGAAAACTATTAAGATACTATAAAAAGTATCTTTTTTTGAAGGAAATTTAAAAGTTTTGTTGTATATATATTATAGGTGGTTATATGTATATCGATTACAATTCTAGAGTTAAAATAGTTGCTTTATACTTAAATAGATGCAAATATAGATTTGTATTAAGAAAGTATTTACTTATATATAGAATTAATAAATTTATTGATTATTATAATAATGTATATATAGATAATATGTGTAAAAACAATATAAAAGTAGGTAAATACAATTTAGATAAAGAACAATTAAGTGCAGTATATACTGATGAGTTAATTACTCTTGTAGTAGCTGGGGCAGGTAGTGGAAAAACATCTTTAATAGTTGGTAAGATTAATTACTTAGTTGAAAAGTGTAATATAAAAGAAAGTGAAATATTATGTTTATCTTTTACCAATGAGGCAGTTAATAATCTTAAATTTAGATTTAAATATAATGTAGATGTAATGACGTTTCATCGTTTGAGTTTAAATATAATAGGTGATAAATATAAATTGAATAATAATTATCTTTCTTATGTAATAGATGAATATTTTTTAGGTATAGCTATACATAATAAGAAAATAAAAAAGATATTAGTTAATCTAATTGATAAGACTAATGTTAATAAGTATGAATATTATCTTAGTAAAGGATGCTTTAATTACTTAAAGTATACAATAAAAAAGTTTATAGAATTATTTATTGTTAGTGGTAAAAATATAAATGATTTCTTAAAGATAAAGAAGTATAAAAAGTTAACATTGGTTATTATAGATATTTATTATTTATATGTTAGTGAATTATATTCTAAGTATGAAATTGATTTGAATTTGCTAATTAGGGAATCTTCTAATTATGTAAGTAAAGTTGATTTAAAATATAAATATATAATTGTAGATGAGTTCCAAGATATATCTGATGTAAGAATGAAATTATTAAATAGTATTATAAATGTTACTGGAGCAAGGTTATTAGTTGTAGGTGATGATTATCAATCTATATATGGATTTTCTGGAAGTAATCTTGAGTCATATCTAAAAACATTCAAAAACAATAAATCAAAAGTAATATACTTAAAAAATAATTATAGGTGTTGTAAAGAGATAGTAAATATTTCCTGTAAATTTATCATGAAAAATAAGAAACAGATTAAAAAAGATATAGTGACTAATAAGCATATAATAAGACCGATAGTTATAGTTGATGGAAAAAAGTTAGAAGAATTACTTGATTATTTAAGTAGCAATAATAGAGATATTCTAATACTTGGTAGAAATAATAAAGATATATATAAACATATTGATTATAATAGAATAAATGAAATAAGTAATAAGTACGGAAATTCTATTGATTATAAAACTGTTCACTCTGCAAAGGGATTAGAATGTGATACAGTGATTATAGTTAATTTAGAAGATAATGTATTAGGATTTCCTAATAAGATTAACAATCCAGAAGTAATAGATTATGCTTTTCCTAAAGAAGAGTATGAATATGCAGAAGAAAGAAGATTATTTTATGTTGCACTTACACGTTCAAAGAATGAAGTATATTTGCTTAAACCAAACAATCCATCTATATTTTATAAAGAAATAGTAAATGATAATAAAAAGAATATTACATCTCTAAAATTATGAGTAATATTCTTTTAACTTCTTAATCAGTTTTTGACCTTGATAGTTATTTTTATTCTTATTTAGTATTGCAATCATATCTTTAAGTAATTTATCTTGGCCTTTGTACCTTTTGTCAGTAATTTTAATAAATTCTTTCTTTCTATTAATCATGTTATTCTTATCATTTATATCTAAAATAGAATTATTAATAGTATCTATTTCTTTAAGTAACGTATTTATAATGGCATTCTTGCTATTAATTAAATTCTTTCTTAGTTTATTAAATGTGCTTATAATTTCATCATTATTAGAATTATAAGGTATTCTTTTAATTATTTTAAGTAAGTAATAATGTTCAAAACTTTTTATATTTTTTTTAAACTTATCATACTTTTTATCAAGTTGTTTATTTCTATATGTTAAAGGATTATAATTATAAATGATATTAATATTGGGAAAATATCTCAATACTTTATTAAAGGAATCTTTATATTTTGCAATCATACTTGAATTATGAGCGTCGATTCCTACTACGCATTTGTTACCAACTTCATTTGCTATGTCAAAGAGTAACCTATGTGGATAAGGATATTCATTATCATTCATTATTTTAACATTATTTACAAAAGTGAGGTTGATTTCAAGGGGAATATCTAACTTTTTAGCTTTCTCGCATATCATTTTAAAACATTTCTTTGAGTTTTTAATATATGTTTCAGTGTTTTCTTTTATAGTATCACGAAACTTTAAAAAGCAATCTGGATGAGCTATATAATCAAATAAACCAGTATCCATTGCTTCACATACAATTTTTGCATATGCAAGTGGATATTCTATATTGTTTATTGGACTAATACCATCTATATAGTGTTCACCAAGTATTAGATAGTCACATTTATCTTTTAAATTACATAAATGTTTACCAAGAGTTTTAGAATATTCACATTCAAGTCCAATTAGAATATTAATATCTTTATTTTTCTTTCTTAGTTTTTTAATGCTTTTTAAGTAGTCATTAAAATGAATAATATCCATTCTGCTTCTTTCATCAGGCAATTGATATTTAGTGTTTGGCATATGATCAGAAATACCAATATACTTAAAGCCATGCTTTCTATATTCATCTATATAGTCTTCATCATTTATAAATGCAGCATGACCGCATCTTTTGGTATGAGAGTGATAATTATAATTTGGTATTTGCATAACTTTTCCTCCTTAAAACTATATTATATTATATTTTAATATATATAAATTTTATTTGCAATATACCTTGACATTTACCGAAATTAAGAGTATTATCTTATTATCATTAATTTCGGAGGTGGCCTTTATGATAAAAGAAATACGAATATGTACATTAAAACTTATGGCCACTTTGTGTATAAGCAATGAACAGTAATCCTAGGGATTATTTGGGTTCATTGCTTTTTTTGTTGGGAGGAATAGTTTATGAATATTGATGTATTATTAGAATTAGTTAAAATGTATAACAGGGATGAAGTTGAAATGATTAGAAAAGCATATGAATATGCAGATCAGATGCATAGTGGACAAACTAGGCAAAGCGGTGAACCTTATATAACACATCCGCTTAATGTTGCATATATAGTTGCAGAAATGCATGCAGATAGAAATACTGTGTGTGCGGCTTTACTTCATGATACGCTAGAAGATACTCATGCAACTAAAGAAGAGATTGCAGAACTATTTAATAGTGATATAGCAAATCTTGTTGATGGAGTAACCAAGATAAGTAAGATGAATTTCTCAAGTAAGGCTGAACAAAATCTAGCTAATACAAGAAAGATTATAACTAGTATTACTGATGATGTTAGAATAATTATAATTAAACTTGCTGATAGGCTGCATAATATGCGTACTCTTGAATATAAATCTGTATTTAAGCAGAAAGAAAATTCGTTAGAAACATTAGAAATATTTGTACCTCTTGCTTATTATATAGGGGCATATAGAATTAAAAGTGAATTAGAAGATATATCATTTAGATACTTAAAACCTAAAGAATATCGAAAGTTATATAATATTATGTCTAGAGCAAGTGAAGAGAATAATATAGTTTTAACAGAGGTATTACAGAATATTGAATATATTTTAAAAAATGAAAATATTCCAAATGAGATTAAAGTTAGAACTAAGAACTTATATGGTATTTATAAAAGGCAATCTGAAGGATATAAAATAAGTGATATACATGACTTGCTGTCACTTAAGATAATGGTTAATGAGCTATGGGATTGCTATAAAACATTAGGTCTTATTCATAGTAAATATCATCCAGTTAATGAAATGTTTAAAGATTATATATGGAATCCTAAAACTAACTTGTATCAGTCACTCCATACAACAATATTTGCGCCTCGAGATAAACTTGTTCAAACACAGATTAGAACGTTTGACATGGATAAAATTGCATCATTTGGTCTTACTGCTTACTGGGATATAAATAAAGGCGATGCCAGAGATAAAATGCAAAAAGATTTAAGAGAAAAATTTCAATTCTTTAAAACACTTACAGATATTAATAATATGTTTCTAGATAACAAAGACTTTGTATCCCAAGTAAAGCAGGAATTATTTAATGATAATATATATGTATATACATCTAAAGGAGATATTATTGAATTACCAAAGAATTCAACTATAATAGATTTTGCATATAAGATTCATACAGATGTTGGTAATACTTTGGTTGGAGCAAAAGTTAATGGTGAGTATGTAACTGATTTAGGACAAACTCTTAAAAACAGAGATAGAATAACAGTAATTACAGATGATTACTCATATGGACCTAGAGCTGAGTGGTTAGATAAAGTAAATACTAGTAATGCTAAAAAGAAGATTAAAGATTTTAATAAGAAGATTAAGGATGTATAAAAAGGGGACGTGATGATGTGAATATAAAATTATTTATTAAAGCTATAACAAGGTATACTTTAGGTGTAATTTCTGTTGGATTTCTTTTATTTTTTTTCCAGCAAATACGTTTAATTATTGTAATGCTTGGCTATTTATTGGAATACTATTTATTCCAATGTTTATAGTTGGTGTTATACTAATGTTTAGAAATCCTATGTTATTGCAAAGTAGATTAGATATTAAGGAGATGGAAAAGGAGCAAAAAAAAGTAATTTTATATAGCGGTTTAATGTTTTTATTGGGCTTTATAATAGCAGGTTTAAATTATAGATTTAAATGGATAATAATACCTAATATTATTGTAATAATAGCTTCCATTTTATTTGCAATATCATATATTTTATATGCAGAAGTATTAAGAGAAAATACTTATCTTTCTAGAACTATAAAAGTTGAGAAAAATCAAAAAGTTGTGGATACTGGATTTTATGGTATAGTAAGACATCCAATGTACTCTATAACTCTTATGTTATTTTTAACAATACCATTAATATTAGGGTCGATTATTTCATTTGTTATATTTTTGATATATCCATTTATTATTTGTAAAAGAATTATAAATGAAGAAGAAGTACTAGAAAAACAACTGAAAGGATATAAAGAGTATAAAAAGAAAGTAAAATATCGATTGATTCCATTTGTATGGTAGAATATATTACATTGAAAAACACTAACAATTAAGTTAGTGTTCTAATATTCTAAATGGCAGGGGTAGCAGGAGTTGAACCCACATCAGCGGTTTTGGAGACCGTTATTCTACCATTGAACTATACCCCTATAAAAAGAAGTTATAATAACTCGACAAATTAATTATAGCAAACTTCATTTAAATATACAATAAAAAAGTGAAAAAAAGTGAAAAAATGTATTGACAACTGCGTACATTTGATGTTATACTCTATAAGTAAGTTTTGATTGGGGAATTAGCTCAGTTGGCTCAGAGCACCTGCCCTGCACGCAGGGGGTCAAGGGTTCGAGTCCCTTATTCTCCACCAATAAGACTTTACCCGTTGCAATGCAACGGTTTTTATTTTTTTAGGTACTATTTAGGTACTATTTTTTATAAGTTGTTTAATAAATCAACTATTTCATCTTGTACAGTAGGAAATAAATGCATATAAGTATCTTGCATTACTTGAATAGTATGTCCCATTCTATCAGCCATCATTAAAAAGAACTTAGCAGTATCTATTTTCATATTTTTTTCTTTACTTGCTTTAACATATTCGTTAATCAACAGTGATACGTGACTATGCCTAAATTCATGCATAGTAATTCTTTTAACATTACTAATTCTGAAATACGTATCTTTTTTTCTATCTATAGTAGACTGCGATAAAAAGTAATCATTTCCGAAAATATACCAATTATCTGTAAAGCCTATGTATTGTGATACTATTGTTTTATAATTTATTAGAGCATTATGCAATACATTATTCATTTTAATTCTTCTGTTCTCTTTATTTTTAACGTTTGTGATTTTATATATTTCTTTACACTTAACAGTTAGAGTTTTAATAATGCGTATCTCATCAGTTTCAAAGTTGATATCATTCCAAGTTAATGCTTGAATTTCGCCTTTTCTACAACCAGTGTAATATGCAAATGTAAAAAAGGTCTTCCACATAATATCGTCAATGTAAGATATAAATGTATTAAATTCTTCTAATGTAATATATTTTAGTTTTTCTTCATCACTGACAACTTTTTCATGTTTTTCTTGAAAACGTCCATATACCTTAGATGGATTATTATCTAGATTATAGTTTTTCATTGCAAAATTAAATATATTATCTAAAACATTTTTAATCTTATTCATGTATTTTACAGATAATCTTTTTTTTTCTAGATTTTCAGCCCATTCTCGGATTGTTTGGACAGTTATTGATGAAATATTCATATCCTTAAAAAATCCTTTTATTTGCGAATTATAATCCTTTAAATATGTTGTATGTGTTGAAGTTTTTCTTATTCTTTCAAGATTTTCAAAATAATCCTTTGCAACTAAATTGAATGGTTTGTTATATGGAATATCCCGTTTTAATAAAAATACCGCTTCTTCATCTTTGGCTTCCCTTTTAGTCAAGTATCTTTTTGACTTACATGCTTTACCATTCTTATATACTTTAAAATACCAACTCCTGCCATCTTTTGTTTTTATAATTTTACCATTCTTATCTTTATCTTGATAAACTGGCATACATATCATCTCCTTTTAAATTTCTATTTGTTTTTATAAAAGAATCATGATATAATTGTATACGAGAAATCGCTTACAATTATATTGTAATTAAGTTTGGTTGACTTATTGATTTTTCATTTTTGACTTCGTATTTGGGGTACGAGGTCTTTTTTTAATTCTTATTTTCCTTTTTTAAGTTTGTTAATTATTTTTTCTACACATTCCTTAAGAAAATCAAATAATGTTATTAATATTACAATTACCCAAGGAATTAAGAAGATTAATAAGAATATATACTCCATTTTAGAAAGCCCATTACTATTCTTTTTTTGTGTTATATTTTTATTTTTATGATAATTATAATTTGGATTGTTAGCACATCCTTTGTGTCCTGAACAACATCCTGTATGACAATCGAGACAAGTTGGACTTTCTGTCCCATCATTACATACAATATTAGCTTTTGCCACAATCGGAATTGAGAGTAATAATATCAATATTATTATTCTTTTCATTAATTTACCTCTAATCTATTTTTGTTCTTTTTTCTCTAGCAATACCAACAACCTTAATAGGCAATTGTTCTACATCTTCTTTGCTAAACATCATAATATCATAACCTGTATTATAAGGTTGCAATACTATGCCTTGTTCATTTACTAATAATTTTTTAAATGTTGATTCAGTCCCATTGATCATTATTGCAACATCTTTTCCGTGATACAAAGTAGTATCGTCATTTTGCTCAAATATAACAATATCATCTTCATTATATTTAGGAAACATTGAATCTCCACTTATTTTAAGCCCATAGAATTTTTTACCACCGCGAGTCCAAATTTTAGGGATTTCAACATATTCAATTATATCCGATTGACTTTCTATCGGTATACCAGCTTTAATTGTACCAAAAACAGGTATTTTGATAATATTGGAGTCAATATTTACTGGTTCAACATTATCAATTTGCAAGTTTTTACCTACAAGTATATCAAGTGGAATATTTAAAATACTTGATACTTGTATAGCCTTGTCTATAGTTGGAATACGATTTTCATCTTCCCATCTTGCAATCGTTGTTTGATTTACATCAATCATTTCTGCAAGTTTGCTTTGAGATAAACCTCTTTTTTCTCTTACATATTTAATATTTTTCATAAAATAATTTTCCATTCAATCCCTCCTTGCATTTATTATTATACACTATTTTTTGAAAAAGTAAATATTTTTTATGACAAATTGCAGAAAAAGTATTGACATCTGCAAACTGTCATTGTATAATGGTGTCAGTTAGGAGGGATAAGATGAATGATAACATACATATAATGATTGGAAAAGAATTAGTTTTATTAAGAATTGAAAACGGATTATCGATTGAGAATATTGTTGATAAAACTAAATTAAATAAGGACACATTATATAGATATGAAAAAGGAAGAGGGAATAATTTTAATACTCTCGCTAAAATATTATCTGCTTATAATATTAATTTCTATATTTTTTTTAGAAGAATATATGACAGACTGCAGAATGAAGATTAGTAAAAGTCAACCAAACTTAATTATAAGAAAGGAGGGTATATATGAATAACGAAGTAAAGGATATTCTTAATCAACATTATATCACTGCGAATGATTTAATGAAGATTATACCTGAAATAACTTATCATCGTGCTTTAGAGTATATCAATGAAGCACGAGATGATATGAAAGAAAAAGGCTACTTTCTTCCAACAAGTAAGAAAAAGGTAGCACTTACAAAAATAATAAAAAAGAAATTTGGATTTTAAAGAATAGAAAGAGGGAAAGAAAATGAATGAAGTAAATATTATGTCAGGAATAGATTTTAAATCTAATCAAAAAAGAGTAAGAGAAAGAATTATGAAACAAAAGAAAGAACAGAAAAGATGGAACATTATTATAGGTGTATTAGTAGTCATATTAATTATTGGTTTATTATTCTTAAATAAAAAAATGTCTGACAGTGCATTAAGCAGTTGTCAGAACAAAGGACACAACTATGGATATTGTATCAACCATATTTAAAATATCCATACGTGTTAATTATAACATTAAAAACATTATTAATCAAATTGGAGGAAATTATGAGTAAAGTAAAAATTGGCGGTTATGAATTAAATATAATTGAAAAAGAAAATTTAGTTAACAATTATGAACACTTTGGTGAGTATAGTGAGGTTTTAGACGAAATATACCTTGATAAAAATTTATCCAAACAAAAAAAGATTGAGACATTAATGCATGAAATATTAGAAGCAATAAATTGCCTCTATAAATTAAATCTCAATCACGATAAACAATTATGTATTTTAGCAGTCGTTCTTCATCAAATATTAATTGATAATCCTAATTTGGTGTTGAACGTCTATGACCACTAACTTTTTTGCCATTGCGTTTGTATGGTTTTACAACAACAATTTTCTTTTCTTGTTTACCGCTAACAGAAGTTTTAGTTTTCGCCATAAATATCACCTCCATTCCAAGAAAATTATAGCATGGAGATACAAAATATTAAAGGAGATAGCAATGAATGAGATAAATAGTTTTACATTTTATAAGAACTATTATGAGTTGTTAGACAACCTTCCAAAGAAGGATAAACTAACAATGTTAGAATCAATAGTTGATTATGTATTTAAGGATATAGAACCTAAGTTAAATGGCTTAAATCTAGCTATATGGAAGAATATAGTAATGCCTATAGATAAATCGAAACACAAATCAAATAATGCTAAAAAGATAAATCAAAAAGAAATCAAATTAAAATCAAATGAAAATCAAATTGAAATCAAAAAGAAATCAAATGAGGGTGCAAAATATATTTCTACTTTTATATTTTATATTTCTAGTTTTATAGATAGGGGATTGTTAAGGGGGAAGGTAGAAGAATGGCTCAAGTATAAGAGTGAGAGAAAAGAGTATTACAAAGAAACTGGATTTAAAACATTACTTAAGCAGATTAATACTTATGCACAAGAATATGGTGATGATGTTGTAATAAATTTGATTGATGAATGTATGGCTAGTAATTACAAAGGTATTATTTGGGACAGGCTTAAAAACAAACCTAAAAGACAAAATTTAGAATCAAAAGCAGATTGGCAGAATGTAGAGATAGATGAGAATACTGCTACTGCTGATGAGATAAGAGAACTTGAAGAAAGGATAAGAGGAAGATAAGGAGAAATAAATATGGGAGAACATTACGATATGACTCAAAGTGTGAGTCTAGATAAATACAATGAAGTATTATGGGAACTTGATGAAAAGGACGATAAAATATCTGAATTAGAAGAAGATATTGAATATTACAAAGAAAAAACTAATAACTTAAATAATTTAATTAAAGAATTGTATAGGGAGTTGAAAAGAAAAGATGCTAAAGATATTTAAAAGATTAA